>Ga0228614_1000108_pt1 | contig 51351 bp, 46 predicted proteins | sample 15DmetaG_FD_190531 | JGI IMG/M metagenome (GOLD analysis project Ga0228614, IMG submission 190531) | Seawater microbial communities from Monterey Bay, California, United States - 15D | ecosystem: Environmental > Aquatic > Marine > Coastal | place: USA: California | collected 2016-10-13
TTCAACTTTGTTAGCTGAAGTTATTGTTGCTACAGATGACAGTAGAATTTATGATGAAGTGGTTCGTTTTGGAGGGAAAGTTAAAATGACTTCTGAAAATCACCCAAGTGGTACAGATAGGTGTGGGGAAGTAGCTAAAACAATTCAAGATGCTGATGTTGTGATCAATATTCAGGGTGATGAACCTTTAGTCGATTATAGGCAACTGGATACTCTGATTCAAGCTTTTGAAAATAAGAATACCCAAATCGCTACATTAGGAAATAAAGCGGTAACGATGGAGGATATAATGAACCCAAATCGCATAAAGATCGTTGTAGACGATAAGGAGGAAGCTTTGTATTTTTCTAGAAGTACGATTCCCAATTTTGCGAATTTCAAGGAAGACCCATTAGAAAACTATCCTTTTTACAGACATATTGGTTTATACGCTTATCGAGCGGATGTTTTACAAGAGTTAGTGAAATTAAAACCAACCGCGCTTGAAAAAGTAGAATCTTTAGAACAATTGAGGTGGTTGTATTATGGGTATAAGATTAAAATTGTAGAAACAAATATTGAAACACCGAACATTGATGTTCCAGAAGATGTTGAAAAAGTGCTTCCTTTTTTGTAACTTAAAAGGAGTTTTCACGTAATTATAATTAATTGCTAGTCATAAATTAATAACTTTGTGCTATGTCAACAGTAGAAGAATTAATAGGAGATTTATTATTACGCCATAATTGCGTAGTCATTCCATCGTTTGGTGGATTTGTAGCTAAAAAGACATCTGCTACAATAGACTATAAGAATGGAGTAATTTATCCTCCTAAAAAATCAGTTTTATTCAACAGACAGCTTATCAATAATGATGGTTTGTTGGTAGCTGAATATTCTATTGCAAACAAAGTTGACTATAAAGAAGCTGAATTAGCTGTTTCTCAAATTACATTAGATTGGAATAATAAATTACGAAACGGAGAAAGAATAACTTTAGACAAAGTTGGGTATTTATTTTTTGACCAAGAAAAAAACCTTTGTTTTGAACAAGATCGTTTCTTCAACCTTTTATTAGAATCTTATGGTTTAGGAAAAGTACATTTTGTTTCTGAAGAAGATATTGAAGTCGCTAAATATGTAAAAGCAGTTCAAGAACAAAAGAAAGTTGAAGAAGAGCAAATAGCAGAAGAAAAGAAGGACGAACCTTTTAAACTTGTTTCACTTCCAACGGACTTGGATGAAGAAAAAGAGCCGCAAGCGGTTATTATTGAGCATCCTAAAAATAGAAGTTGGAAAAAAGCATGGCGTTATGTTGCAGCAGCAATGTTAGCACCAATTGCATTTTATTCTTTTTGGATACCAATGAATTCTAATGTTCTAGAATCAGGTGTTTTATCGGTAAAGGATTTTGATTTATCATACAAATCTACAGATGGAGAATACCTTCCAGGTGAGGTGAAATTAGATCGTTTTGAAGAAAAATCTTTTCAACCAATCCAAGAAGTAGTTAAGTCGTTGCCAAGTGATGTTTACGTATACTCTTATGCGTTTGATGAAGATACTTATATTTCTGTTAAGGTAAAAGAGGAAGTTGTTCCAACAATAGAGGTGGAAGAAGCATTAGAAACTCCAGAAGTTATTGTTGAAAAACAAGAATTGATAGAACCGAAAGTAGTTGTAAAAGCTCCCGTAGTGAAAGCAATTGAAACAGCTAAATTGAATTTTGTTGTTGGAAGTTTTAGTACAAAAGAAAATGCAGAAACTTTAATTGAAAAAATGAATGCTGAAGGATTTAAAGCTTACGTGATGTCAGAAAGAAATGGTTCGTTTAGAGTAAGTGCAGGGAAAGCTAAAACGGAAGAAGAAATAAGAAGAATTGCCAAAAAAGCTAAGCTAAAAGGTTTTGATGGTTGGATTTTAAGATAATTTACTCAAAAACAATAAACTAACCTTTACCCTTTTCCTACTAAATCATGAAAAAAATCAATGTGTTTTTCACATTCCTAATGTTTATTCCTTGTCTATTCGCTCAAATTTCAGAAGACTTTGTTGATGGGGACTTTTCTTTTAATCCTGAATGGAATGGCTCGATAGGTAATTTTATTATTAATTCTTCTGGGCAATTACAATCTTATAATACAATTGCATCTCAGTCTTTTTTAACAACTGAACACCACTTATCTTCACTTCAAGATAAAGAATGGAATTTTTGGTTAAAGTTATCTTTTTCTCCATCTTCTAATAATAATGCACGGATTTACCTGACCTCTGATAACATGGACCTTTCTATAAAGCCAGATGGTTATTTTTTACAATTAGGAGAATCTGGAGCTTTGGATGCAGTTCGTTTAATGAAATCCGAAAATGGAATTGAAACAGAAATTTGTTCAGGTCAAGAGGGGTTGATATCAACTGCCTTTGCCATTTCAATTAAAGTGGTGAGAGATACAATTGGAAACTGGAAATTATATCTAGACTCTTCTGGTGGCGATAATTATTCGAATCCAGCTATAGGTTTCGATTCTTCCATGATTGTTGGAACATCAACAGGTTTTTATTGTAAATACACTATTTCAAATACTTCTAAGTTCTATTTTGATGATATCTATGTTGGAGAGATTCAACACGATACGATTCCTCCATCTATTGAAAGTGCCAATGTTATTTTTGATAGACAGATAGACCTTTTATTTAATGAATCGTTAGAAAATAGTTCAGCAAATAATTTTTCTAATTATACTTTGAATCCTTTTGTTACAATTTCAGGAGCTCAAATAGATAATACAAATAATAGGTTAGTTCATTTGACTTTATCGGAATCATTAATTAATGGAGAAACTTATTGTCTGAAAACGAATGAGGTGAATGATTTGGAAGGGAATACTCAACAAGATTCAATCTTTTTCACTTATCGTATTGCTGAGGTACCAGAAAGAGGAGATGTTATTTTTACGGAGATTATGTCAGATCCAAGTCCTTCTTTTGGTTTGCCAGAAGTTGAGTATTTAGAGGTTTATAACAGAAGTCAAAAGTACTTTGATTTGGAAAGTTGGAAGATTAAAGATGCTAGTTCAACAGGTACAATTAATTCAACTTGGTTAAACCCTGGAGAATATAAAATAATTTGTGCGTCAAATCATATCGATGAATATCCAGAAGGTATTTCCTGTTCTAGCTTTCCAAACCTTAATAATAGTGGAGATTATATTAGTTTATTGTATTCAGATGGTACCTTGATCGATGATCTGGAATACAGTGTTGATTGGATCGATGATGTTTCAAAAGAAGGTGGAGGTTTTTCTTTAGAAAGGAAAAATATCGAGTTAAAATGTTTTAAGAACTCCAATTGGGGAGTTTCCAATGCTTCCTTAGGTGGTTCTCCTGGGTTTATAAATAGTATAGTTTCACAAGAAATGGATACACAAAAACCGTCCATCTTAAGTGCTGTTTTAGAAGAAGGGAATTTACTTAAAGTTAAATTTGATGAACCAATTGATTCACTTTCTATTTTGGAAGAAAACATTTTCTTATCAGAAGGTTTAACGGTCGATAATTTAACTATTTCTTCGATTTATTCGGATACTTTAAGTATTCAATTAATGGAAACTTTACAGCCTAAAATAGAATACTTGCTTGAATTAAAAGGAGTAGGAGATTGTTCTAATAATTTGTCAGATTTAGAAGCGTTTTTTGTTCTCCCAGAATTGGCTTTGGAGGGAGATATAGTGATCAATGAGCTTCTTTTTAATCCTTCAGATGGAGGAAGCGATTACATAGAAATATATAATTCATCGGATAAATATATTAATTTAAAAGATTGGCAGTTAGCAAGGTTAAAAGATGGAACAATGGATGAGGTCAAACGTGTAACCTCCAATTTTATTTTAAGACCAAATTCCTTTTTAGTATTTTCTGAGGATACTTCTTTCATTGTAAATCATTATCCAAAATCAACTAGAGGTTATTTTATTGAGCAAGAATTACCAAGTATGAATAATGATTCAGGAACAATAGTTTTGTCTTTTGATGGGGGCGAAATGGATAAAGTAAGTTACCAAAGCAATTGGCATTTAGATTTATTGGATGATTTAAAAGGTAAAGCTTTGGAAAGAATTGACCCATTTGGATTATCGAATTCAAGTTTTAATTGGAGAACAGCTGCTGCCGAAGGAAACTATGGAACCCCATCTTATCGAAACTCTCAATTAAGTAATGCGAAAAATAAGGATGTTTTATTTGAAATAGTTTATGAAACGATAACTCCTAATAATGATGGAATATTTGATTACCTTGAAATATCGTATCGTTTTGAAGAGCCTTCTATGTATGGTACATTCTCTATTTATGATAAAACAGGGAGGTTAGTTAAGATGGTATTTGATAAAGAAATTTTAGGTCAAGAAGGACTCTTAATTTGGGACATTATTAATTCCGAAAAACAAATAGTAGCATCTGGTTCTTATGTTGCAGTTTTAGAAGCTTTTAGTGAAATAACTGGAGCGACAATTCTTAAAAAGAAAGCTTTTGTTGTTTTTTCAGCACCATAAAATAATATTCCAACTCAAGTTAAAGAAATCTATTTGTACATTTGTGTTAAACGATGTAGATAAAGATGGTTTCACCAGGGTCTAAAGGATGGATTAATAAGTATTTTGATTTAATCGAAAAAGAACATTTTTCTTTAAGATTAGATTGTCCAGCGGATATGGAGGTAGATCATTTTCTTCATTTAACTTTTGCTCATTCAGGTATTGTTTTTGGGTATCCAACAGAATTAATTTTTGGGACAGATTTAGACGATTCAAAATGGACAACCGAAGAGAAGTTAAAATTACTTCTTTTTGAATCACACTTGTTGGTATATAAAACAATCAATAAGGTGGAAAAGGTAGACAAAGCTGATTTTATTCGTTCCATGTTGTTTTTTTATGGAAAACATAATTCATATTCCATTACTAAAATATTTACTTTTTTCTTAAAAGAATCAGAAGATGAGAAGTTAGAGAATATTTTAATGAAAAGAGTTGGAATTAAGACAAATTTGTTAGACACTCAGTTATGGTTGAACTATTTAACTAATGTTTTTGTTTACTTAGATGTTATTCTATATTCCGATTTCTTGAAAAAGAAACAAGAATCTACTTTTTCAAACTATACCGATTTAGCAATGGATTCTTTAACTGCAATCTCTCTTTCAGCTTTTTCGAGTGGATTTGTTGAAGAACAAGAAAAAGGGTTGTTTAAAATATTTTTAGCTTCCGCCTGTTTACCAGAGGACAAAAAAGAAACGGCAATGTCTCAATTTAGAAATGGGACTTATTTTTCTGATTTTTCGGAAAACATTCAAGAGAACTGGTTATTCAAGAGGTTTTTATTAGACATCTCTTCGCTGACAGTTTTATCGAATCAGAAAGTGATTTCCGCAGAAAAAATATTTTTATTAGAACTTTGTGAGTTCCTGCAAATTCCACGAATAGAATTAGAAGAAACACGTGTAATGGTTGGAACATTCGTTTTGAATAATAACAAACAAGTATCTTTTTTGAAATCTAGTTCTTCGTATGAAAAAATGTTCTCTAGTTTATCAAGAAGATGGATTAAGGTTCTAGGAAGAAATAAAGATAAGTTAGCAACGGAGTTAAAACAAAGTAAAGAGCTAATACACCTAATTAAAAAGTCAACTTCTCAAGAATTATCAAAAGAAGAAAAAGAATTAGTTAAATCTCAATTTATGGATATCGTAAAATCCATGCCTTCTTTAGCTATTTTCATGTTACCTGGTGGAGCGTTATTACTTCCCCTCGTTTTGAAGATTATTCCAGACTTAATTCCTTCTGCTTTCAGAGAGAATGAAATTGATAAAGAATAATTAAGGAATATATATTATTTCAAATTAACTCCTCTTTCAATCTTGATTCTTTTAGTCTTTTAGTCTAAATAACTATCTTCGTTAAAAATTACACAACTATGCAACGTTATCAAAATTATGCTTTAGGAAAATGGATCGATGGAGAAGGTGTCGAAACAAATTTATACAATGCCATAACAGGCGATAAAATTGGTGAAGCTTCTAGTGCAGGTTTGGATTACCAAGCAATGTTGGAATACGCTAAAAAAACAGGTGGACATAAATTAAGAAAAATGACTTTCCAAGAAAGAGGTCGAATGTTAAAAGCATTGGCTCTTTTTTTAATGGAAAAGAAAAATAAATATTACGAAGTAAGTGCTTGGAGTGGTGCTACAAAAATTGACTCTTGGATTGATATTGAAGGAGGTATAGGAAATGTTTTTGCAAACGCTTCGCTTCGTCGTCAATTTCCAGATTTACCTTATTATGTAGATGGCCAAGCAGCTCCATTGTCTAAAAACGGTTCTTTTATCGGTCACCACATTATGGTACCAAAAGAAGGAGCAGCGGTTCATATTAATGCATTTAACTTCCCAATTTGGGGAATGTTGGAGAAAATTGCGGTGAATTTAATGGCAGGTGTTCCAGCTATCGTAAAGCCTTCTGAATATACGTGTTACCTTACTGAAGTGATGGTAAGAGACATCATTGATTCTAAAATTTTACCTGAAGGTTCACTACAATTAGTGTGTGGATTGGGTAGAGGTATTATCGATCATGTAACTGCTGAAAACGTAGTAACATTTACAGGAAGTGCTTTAACAGGTAAAAAGTTGAAAGGTTTACCGCATATCGCTGAAAACAGTGTAAGCTTTAACTTAGAAGCAGATTCTTTAAATGCTACTATTTTAGGTAAATATGCAACTCCAGGTACTCCTGAATTTGACTTATTTATTAAAGAAACTGTAAAAGAAATTACGATAAAAGCGGGACAAAAATGTACTGCTGTTCGTCGTATTATTGTTCCTGAAGATTTAATTGATGAGGTTGAAAAAGCAGTTGCTGGACGTTTAGCGACTACTAAAATTGGAGACCCAAGTCAAGAAGGAGTGAGAATGGGAGCATTAGCAACTCAGTTACAAGTAGAACGAGTGAGAGCAAATGTAGATTTACTAGCTCAATCACAACAAATCGTTTATGGCGATATGGATAATTTTGAAGTAATTGGAGCGGATAAAAATAAAGGAGCATTCTTTTCACCAATTCTTTTCAGAAATAACGATCCATTTACGAATTTAGCATGTCACGAAATTGAGGCTTTCGGTCCAGTAGCGACAATCATGCCTTACAAAGAAATAGACGATGCGATTGAAATTGCGAAGTTAGGTAAAGGTTCATTGGTTTCTTCTATCGTTACACCAAACGACAAAGAAGCAACAGAATATGTAATCGGTGCAGCAACAACTCACGGTCGTATTTTAGTGTTAAATAAAGACTGTGCGAAAGAAAGTACAGGTCACGGTTCTCCAATGCCATTATTAACACACGGTGGACCAGGAAGAGCTGGAGGCGGTGAAGAAATGGGTGGTAAAAGAGGTGTATTACATTATTTACAGCGTACTGCTATTCAAGGTCACCCAACGACCATCACAAACATTACGCAACAATTCCAAGTGGGAGCAGAAATGCCTGAAGCAAATCCGCATGTTTTCAGAAAGCATTTTGAAGAATTAGTGATTGGTGAAACGGTATTCACACACAAACACACTGTTTCGGATGCTGACATTGTAAACTTCGCAAATGTATCAGGAGATAACTTCTATGCACACATGGATGCTACTTCACTTGATGGAACAATCTTCGAACAAAGAGTAGCACATGGGTATTTCATTTTATCTAAAGCTGCAGGTTTATTCGTTGACCCTAAGAAAGGTCCAGTTTTGTTAAACTATGGAGTAGAAGAGGCTCGTTTTACAAAACCAGTTTACCCAGGAGCAACAATTGGAGTTCGTTTCACAGTGAAAGAAAAAATAGATCAAGAAAAACGTTCTGAAGACGATATCGCAAAAGGAATCGTTAAGTTTTTAGTTGACGTTTACGACGAAACAGGAGAAACAGTTGCTTTAGCTACTATTTTGACAATGGTAAGAAAATTAAATTAGGGTTAGGTGTTAAATTAGATTTTGAATTGACTTATATGGCAGTATAATCTATTGAGTAGAGTTTATAGTGATTATTAAGATTGCAGAATTGGCTCTGTTATAAATTATTGATATAGAAAGAAACTTATGTATGAAAAGCATATATTTATTATTGAAACAATTATTGTTTAACCCAAAATTAATATTTTTTAACTTGACTTCAGTATTAAAAAATTATATCTCTAAGGTATTTCAAAGTACATTTATTAAAAATCACGGTATATTCATTTGGGTAATTTCTATAGGTTTAATTTTACGTCTTTTATTTATTGAATTTCAGGGACTTTCAAATGATGAATTGAGTGCATGGTATCGATTACGTTTCAATGATTGGAATTCTTTTTGGTATTATGGGGTTAAATTTGGCGATATGCACCCTGTTTTTTATCAAGCTTTCATGTATTTTTGGGTAAATATTTTTGGAGATTCAGAAATTGCATTACGCTCAACGGGTTTGTTCTTCTACCTTCTCAATTCATTGTTTATTTACAAAATTTGTATAAGATATTTTTCGAAAAATACTGGATTAGCAATATTAGTAGTTTATTCGACTCTTGTCTTTACTATTATAAATACATCATTAGCTCGACCTTATAATTCGGGAACATTCTTTTTATTATTTAGTTTTTGGTCTATTTTAGAAATTCATAATGGCAAAAAGAAAATTAGTATTTGGCATTTGTTCCTTACCTTAAGTTTTTTAGGAGCTATGACCTCTCATTATTTTGCCTTTTTGACAGCTGGGATTATTGGTTTTTTAAGTCTTTTCTATTTACCTAAAAGTAAACGGATTGGTTTTTTAATTTCTGGTACATTATCCATTCTATTGTTTTTGCCTCACTGGTCTGTTACAGAGTTTCATCTCAATAAAGGTGGATTAGGCTGGCTACCTCCACCTGATATAGGTTGGTTACCTCAAACGTTATTTCAAATTTTCAATAATTCATGGTTTATTTTGATTACGATAATAGCAGCGTTGCTTTTTATTCACTTTAAGGTTAAAGTATACAATAAAGAAGAAAAATTGGCTATTGCTATTTTTTCTATAACTTATATTATATCCCATGTTATTAGTATAATCTATACTCCCATTCTTCGTGAGTTAGTATTACTTTATTTATTGCCTTTTTTACTGTTTTTTCTGTTTCGAAATATAGATTATATTAAACATATAAAAATTATCTTTCTTGTTTTACCTTTGATCTTTGGAGTTCACAGTATTTTTGTGAATGGTTTACTAAAGTCAAAACATTTCGGAGTTTTTAGAGAAATTGGAAATGAAATAAACATCTTAGATGCTAATAATATTTTAAAAGAGTCAACCATTGCATCAAATTACAATAATATTGCTTATTTGAATTATTATTTAAATAATCCTTTGAAAGAATCTATTAAAGATTGGTCAAGCGGAGAAGTTATTTATGAATTAGCAGATAAAGCAAGAAATTCTAATAAGAAATATTTTTTATACTCTTGGAGTAATAGCTTTCATATTCCAATGTATTATGAAGTTATACAAAAATACTTCCCTTCTATAATTGATGGAGTAAGCTATTTTGGAAGCTCTTTTAGGCTTTTTTCAAAAACAAATAATCGGATTTTATCTCCTGTAAAGGGAATAATACCAGCTAGTTTACCAATTGTAACTTCTGATGAGTTTTTTGGGGAAATTAATCTTTCGGTTGAAAAACTAAAAATGAATGAAGATCAATATATACTTTTAAAAGCTAAGGGAAAATTGACAAGTAAATTTCCAGTATATTTTGTTGCAACCCTAGAGAGAGATGGAGAAATGGTGAAAAAGAATAAACAGGCATTATTTTACACTGCATTTGATCAGTCTAAGTTATGTGAAACCAATAAGTTAACTGACTTTTTTATTGCGTTTAGAGTGCCAGAAGAAGCTTTGTCATCTGATATAATCAAAATCTATTTTTGGAATCCAGAGAAAGTAACTGTTGAAGTTCAGAAGGTTGAATTATTTTATCAAAAGTCGTAATGGACAAAAAGTAGGCTGAATTTTAGAGGCTTTCGGTCCAGTTGCGACAATCATGCCTTACAAAGAAATAGACGATGCGATTGAAATTGCCAAGTTAGGTAAAGGTTCATTGGTTTCTTCTATTGTTACACCAAACGACAAAGAAGCAACAGAATATGTAATCGGTGCAGCAACAACTCATGGTCGTATTTTAGTGTTGAATAAAGACTGCGCAAAAGAAAGTACAGGTCACGGTTCTCCAATGCCATTGTTAACACACGGTGGGCCAGGAAGAGCTGGAGGCGGTGAAGAAATGGGAGGTAAAAGAGGTGTATTACATTATTTACAACGTACTGCCATTCAAGGTCACCCAACGACCATCACAAACATTACGCAACAATTCCAAGTGGGAGCAGAAATGCCTGAAGCAAATCCGCATGTTTTCAGAAAGCATTTTGAAGAATTAGTGATTGGTGAAACGGTATTCACACACAAACATACAGTTACAGATGCGGATATCGTAAATTTCGCAAACGTTTCTGGAGATAACTTTTATGCGCACATGGATACTACTTCATTTGATGGAACAATCTTCGAACAAAGAGTAGCACATGGATATTTCATTTTATCTAAAGCTGCTGGTTTATTCGTTGACCCTAAGAAAGGTCCAGTTTTGTTAAACTATGGAGTAGAAGAGGCTCGTTTTACAAAACCAGTTTACCTAGGAGCAACAATTGGAGTTCGTTTTACCGTGAAAGAAAAAATAGATCAAGAAAAACGTTCAGAAGACGATATCGCAAAAGGAATCGTTAAGTTTTTAGTGGATGTGTACGATGAAACAGGAGAGACTGTCGCTTTGGCTACTATTTTGACAATGGTTAGAAAATTGGATCAGAGTAAGTAGTTTTGGTTTCGAGAGCCTCAACCAACACGAGAACCTCAATCAATAGGAGAATCTCAACCTACAGGAGAGATAGATATAAAGAATTAGTTATTTTAATTTTAATGTTAAAGCTTGCTCATTTATAGAGCAAGCTTTTTTTACCCTCCTAAAATCTTCAAATACCTTTCCAAACAATCAATTTCCACGTCAGCGATAAACAGAAAAAATGAATTTTTAGAATCAGTTGTTTGAGCTTCTTCAAGCGCATTGTAATAATTCATTCGAGTTTCATAATCTCCTTTTATGTTAGCAATTACGTAACCGTTACTCAATAAAATGAGGTTCATTAATAAACGAGAAGTTCTTCCGTTTCCATCAACAAAAGGATGTATAGTTACTAATCGTTCGTGAAATTCTGCAGCTAATATGATAGGATGTAAACTCAATTTATTTGAATTAAACCATATGAATAGCTCTTCCATCTGTTTTGAAACTAGAAATGGTTGGGGAGGCATATGTGTACTTCCTTTAATCATCACTTGAATGTCTCTGTATTTCCCTGCATATTCAGGCATTATTCCACGAAGAATCAAATTATGAATGACTAATAATTCACGTTCATTGATGACCAATTTCTTTTGGACAAACTCTTTTATATATAAGATAGCTTCTTGATGATTTAAAACCTCTAAATGCTCTCGCATACTTTTACCAGAGATCGTCAATCCTTCATTTATTACTAAATCAGTTTCTCTCAATGTGAGTGTATTTCCTTCAATTCGGTTACTTTCAAAAGTATATTCTAACTCCAAAGTTTGAGCAATGCGGTAACTATCAAATTGACGTAACCTGTCTAGTTGCGATTTTAAGACATCTATTCTATTTAATTTCTCTTGTAAAGATTCAGATAGTTCAGACCTTTCATTTCTATTATATTCTGACAATTCTTCTTGAACCAAGGAAAGCGCTTGATGTGCATATGGTTCATATTTAAGCTCTAACAGGATTTTTTCCTTTAACCATAAGGGTAATATTTCTTCCTTCGGAATTTCAAGAATATCAGCAATTTTAAGCAATTGATCTTTAGTAGGAAAACGAGTGCCATTTTCTATTTTACTTACAATTGCTTGATCAACACCTATTAATTGGGCTAGTTCTCTTGATTTAATTCCTTTAGATAAACGGGTTGATTTAATTAGACTTCTCATTTTATGACAAAATTATTCTTGACAAATATAGTCAATTATATTAATTTGTTATAATTTATCAATTAGAATCAGTCTAAATAGAACAAAAATCTTAACTTTGATAATAGAATAAATATTAATTTTTAAAATATAAAAATATGGCTTTCGAATTACCAAAATTACCGTATGCATACGATGCATTAGAACCACATATTGATGCTAGAACAATGGAAATTCACCATTCAAAACATCACCAAGGGTACACAACAAACTTAAATGCTGCGATTGAAGGAACTGAATTAGAGGGGAAATCAATAGAAGAAATCTTAAAAGCAGGAAAAGATAAACCAGCTGTAAGAAATAATGGTGGTGGCTTTTGGAACCACAACTTATTTTGGGAAGTAATGGCACCAAACAAAGGTGGTTTACCAACTGGAGATTTAGCTGCTGCAATTGATGCTGCATTTGGATCTTTTGAAGCGTTTAAAGCTGAGTTTGCTAAAGCTGGTGCTACTCGTTTCGGTTCTGGTTGGGCATGGTTATGTGTAACTAACGGAAAACTAGAAGTTTGTTCAACTGCAAACCAAGACAATCCTTTAATGGGAGAAGGTTGCACAGGAACTCCAATTTTAGCGATGGATGTTTGGGAACACGCTTATTACTTAAACTACCAAAACAGAAGACCAGATTATATCAATGCATTTTTCAATGTAATTAATTGGGATGTAGTTGCAGATAAATTTGCTGCTGCGAAGTAGTATTAGTTATATACTAAAAAGAAAAGGTCAACTCATTGAGTTGACCTTTTTTATGTCTTATGGTTTTATTAGCTAAACTATACTGTCTGTAGATTTATTGCTTCTACTTTTACAATTTCTGGAGCTATTTTTTTAATTGCTTCTTCAACTCCTGCTTTCAACGTCATCATACTCATTGAGCAGTCGCTACAGGCACCGATTAACTCTACTTTAAGAATACCATCATCCGTTATTTCAACAAATTCAATGTTTCCACCATCTGCTTCAAAAAACGGACGAAGTTCTAATAATACGGTTCTTGCCTTTTCTTCTAAATCAATTTTATTTAAAGCCATGATTCTAGTTTAAAATGGTTGTTTGTTTCATTTTTTGCATTAAATCTACTTGCTTGACAAAAGTTTCTGTTAAAGCTTCGAATGCATTAGAAGAAGGCGTATTATCTTGGAAAACTGCAGGTATACCCACATCTCCTGCTTCTCTTACACTTTGTACTAATGGAACATGTCCTAAGAAAGGTACATTCATGGTTTCTGCTAAATTTTTGGCTCCATCTTTACCAAAAAGGTAGTATTTATTGTCTGGTAATTCAGCTGGTGTAAACCAAGCCATATTTTCTACAATACCAACAATCGGAACATTGATAGAGTCTAACTGGAACATGTTAACTCCTCTTCTTGCATCAGCTAAAGCTACTTCTTGAGGTGTACTAACAATTACAACTCCATCTAAAGGAACTAAACCTACTAAAGATAGGTGAATATCACCAGTACCTGGAGGTAAATCAATTAATAAGTAATCTAACTCTCCCCAATAAGCATCTGTAAACATTTGCGTCATTGCTTTGGAAGCCATAGGGCCTCTCCAAACTACTGCATCGTCCATTTCAGTGAAGAATCCAATTGAAAGTAGTTTCAAACCATAACTCATTACAGGGTTAATTTTAGACTCTCCATCTACATCAATCATTTGAGGACGTTCTTTAACAACATCAAACATAGTTGGCATTGAAGGCCCATAGATATCGGCATCAATAACTCCCACTTTAAAGCCTGCTTTTGCAAGTCCTCCAGCTAAATTTGCGGTAACAGTTGATTTTCCAACACCACCTTTTCCAGAAGCTACAGCAATGATGTTTTTAACTTCAGGTAAAATTTTACGGTGATCCTTTTTTGTTTCTTTTGGCATTCCTTTGATAGTTGAAACAACTTCAACTTCATTACCAAAAACTTGCTTTAGGTTAAAATCGACAGCTTCTTGCATTCTTTTTTTAGCATGAAGAGCTGTGTTATATATGTTGATCAATAACTCAATTTTATTACCATTAATCTGAATGTCTTCAATTAAATTTAAGGTAACTAAATCTTTTTTTAAATCTGGTTCTAATACATTTCCTAGAACTTCCAGTATTTTTTCTTTTGTTATCTCCATTTCAGTATCTGATTTGGTAACAAAAATACGTAAAAAATAATTGCTTTAATGTAAATTTAACAGACTTTAGAACTTCACTTCAATTTCTATTATTCAATAATTTCTTGCTTTATGACTTGATAGATTTCATAAGTTGATTTACTGTAAACATAAATCAATAAATGAATGTTCTCAGGGTTGTATTGTTCTGGCAAACGGTAACTATAGTTTAAATAGTATTTGTTGCCGTTTAACACATTACCATCTTTGTCTACTTTATTTTCCTCTGTTATTTGCCTACCCATTCCTCTACCATCTATACAACCAATATGTACATCTTTGTGAATGTAATTCAAGTCGGTATTATTTGGTAAATTCCATGAAGAAGGAACGCTTTGTGGAGATATGGTTGAATCTTGAACGACATAGACTACTTGAGCTAAATCTTCTTCTACATTAGATAGAATATCTATTTCTGTATGTAAAATGATCCCTCTTGTGTTTTCAAAATAATTTACAGCTGATTGAAGGTTTACTTTTAAATCGTTTTCAGAAAGAATCGTGGAAGTATAACTTGCCCAACTACTGTAATTTTGAAAAATTTGACCTCCAAATGATTTTCGACTAACGGTTCCTGAAGGGTTTCCGATAAACCCTCCATCTGTTATGGTGTTCGATATTTCAATCCCTTCTTCAGTGGTGTAATCTTTTGCAAATAAAGACCCAGAAGTTGCTTGAAAAGATTTATTTCCATCTGGGCCAATATGAATCCCAACTCCATAAACTCTGTTTGGATTGTTGTTTTCTATGTCTTTTAGTGCAATAGCTGCATCAGGACAATTGATGCATTTATGACCAGTATAATCTTCAACTAAAACATTTCTATTCGAGTTGGTATTTTGTTCAAAGTTAGGCCACATTGTGTTTTTATAATCTACAATTCCTAATCCATCAAGAAGAGTGGTATCAATATCAACGTATTGAGGCATATAAGGATTGTCAACTTTATCACATGAAACTGTTCCAACCAAAATAAAGCTGAAACAAATAAAAAGGGAGTAATAAAATGTTTTCATATTTTTTATTATTTGGTATAATTAAAAACTATGTGTAAAAGTGAATGTTAAACCATTTGAGGCAGGTACAAATCGACAAACTCCACCTACACAAAATAATCCAGCTCTTTGTCTACCATAAGAAACCATATATCTTGTCGCACCTTCTACGTAACCAATAGTACCTATTAGGTAGTGTAATTGAAGCGCTTCATCTGGGTTGGAATAATTATATTGGTCCATTACCCCAAACACCCAATTGGATTTGTAGTTGTATTCAATAACAGCTGTTGCCCAATCTCCATTATCTCTTGAAAAATTATGACTGTTAGTAAGACTTTGTAGTTCAAAACGGATAGAATGGTTCCTGTTTATTTTGTAGCTAACATCGGCAACAAATATGTTTGGATTTATAATTCCTTTCGAGTCTTCTGTTTCAGTCACTTTTGCTACGTCATTATTTAGTTTGATGTTGTAGTAACTTAAAATGAAACTAAATCGTTTAGATAGTTTTTTGGATATGCTAAAATTAATATCTTGCCAAAATAAGTTAGAGCTAGCTGAAAAAGGAGTTGATTTATACATTACTCCAGTTGAATCTGACTCACTAAATCCAGAAAAATCTTGGTATGGTTGATAAGCAGTTGAAAAGTTACCATTAATGGTAGTACCATATTTTCCACCAATTTTTGATTTTTTAGGAAAAGTATATAAAACCTCAGCTTGGTATGCAATTTCTCCATTTAATTGAGTTGCGTATGGATATAATGATGCAACAAGATTGTAAGTGTGAGTTTTGTTTAGCGCTGGAAGATAATTAATTAAAACATCTTGAAGTGCTTGTGTTCTATCTGAACGGAAACTCATGTTATCCGTGGATTTTGCAGATAATGAAATCCCTAAACCTTTGGTTGAATAATTAAAATTAATTAGTGCGGTATGCCCATTGTTATATATGTACCCATTGTCTGAAGAAGGATCATTTTCTTTCATGACATATTCGGCATTTAAACTAAATTTTTTATACCTCATGTCAAACCTTCCACCGTAACTTCCTACATTTTCTGGCAGGTTTAGGAGGTCGTTATCATCTGCTTGAAATTTACTTACAAATGTAGCACCTAAAGAAATATCTAAAGGTTTATCCTTTAAAGATGGGAGTAACTGGTTTAAGTGAACTTCTCCATCAATTCCTCTCACTATTCCACTCGATTTCAAAACTCTTCCTTCTTTAAAGTCAAGTCGATTAGAGCCATAAACACCTTTCAATACAACTCCATCGGTAGGTCTTACTATCATTCGCATACCGTCTAGCACATTGTCGTATCCTAATGCTCTATCTTCATAGGACCTGAATAGTAAGCCACTTCCAAACTGTTCGTAAAAATGACCTAAAGTGATATCTATTTTATCGTTTGCATAACCCACATAACGCATTCCTAAACCAGTTCCATCAAAACGATTTGGATACCCATTAATTCTGGGCATATATGACTCAATTCGCATCCCTGTTTTGAAATTTCCGTAGGTGTAAAAAACATTCATGTAAGAATTTATCAACCCTTTTTCCGAAGGAACATCAGCTCCTATTATGGTATCTTCATTGAGGTATTGAAAAGTAGTCTCGATGTTTCCGGTTAAGTTTCCAGAATTAGTGTTTTGGGCATAAGCTTTTAGACCTAAAGCTAAAACCACAATAAGTAATTTTTTACTAAGCATTTATATAGAAAGCTTTATTTGATATTAATGTTGAGATAACTTAAGAATCTCTTCATAAAGAACTTCTTCATCTCCAGGAGCATAATTGTTGTGAGAGTATACTATCTCTCCATTTTCATTAACTAAAAAAGTGTGTGGTACATTATTCACTCCCATTGCTCTTTTAAAATCTCCATTTGGATCTAATAATACTTTAAAATCCCATGCTTTACCATTAACATACAGAGGAACTTGATTTTTGGTTTTTTCATCATCGATGGATACAGCAACTAAGGTTACACCTGTTTCTTCCTGCCAATCAACGTATAAATCATTTATGGTGTTTAATTCTCTTTTACAAGGAGAACACCATGTAGCCCAAAAACTAAAAACTACAGGACCATCAAATCCAAGTTCTGAAGTGTTCACAAGGTTTCCATCTATGTCTTTTAGCTGAATGGAAGGGATATTTTTAGTGTTTTCTAACGAATGATCTTCTTGAGAATTGACAAGGGAACAAGTTAAAATAAATAGGGAAATTGTTATTAATTTAATCATTATTGCTTATTTATGTTAATATTTTATCATCAGAATGTAATCCAAACTTACAAAAAAATGTAGAATAAACAGTTGTTCTTTAATTTGAAATTATTCCAATGTGGTAATAATAATTGGATAATTGAACTTTTTTTAATCCTTTTTCTTATATTTGTTAAGACTTAATATTAAGTAAACACAGCTATTAAAAACACATATTAGACATGAAAACTATTTTATTTCTCTTTTTTATTTCAGCAACTTTAATAGGGTTCTCTCAGGTGACAATTGTCGAAAGAAATTCAACTGTTGATTATACATCTGACACTTTAGTGCTTGATATCTCTCAGTCAAATAAGGAATATTCTGATTATGGTTTAGTATCGATTTATTTTGATTTAACGAATAGCATAACCCAAAGGGACGTACTCATTACAAGGAAAATAATTAGTGTTCCTACAGGTTGGAGTGATTTAATTTGCTGGGGAACTGGTTGCTATGATCCATTGGGTGCAGAGGTGTTTACGACTCCTTTACCTGCTACAACAACTGAAACTGACGGGACAACTTATGAGTTGAAGCCACAGATTAATCCAAACGATGTTGTTGGTACAGGACATTATAGATACTATGTAGTAGATGTAAGTGATAACAATAATCGAGTTGATTCAGTTGATTTAGTATTTAATTTTGGGATTGCTAACATCAGTGATATTAGTGAATCTGTATCTTTTTCAGTAAGCCCAAACCCAGCTTCAAGTAATGTTTTCATTAATGTTGATTCTAGTTTAGAGATGGATTTTAAAATTGTAGATGTACTAGGAAATGTAGTTCAGGAAGATGTTATTTACAACTCTAAAAAAGTAGATGTTTCTCATTATAGAAATGGGTTATACTTTATAACTCTTTCTTCAAAGGATAGATCATTCGTTACACGTAAAATGATTGTCAAGCATTAATAAATTCAGTTGATAGAATTATCTTTTCCATACAAACAAGCATTATTAGCTGCGAGAGAAGCTTCTAAAGTAATAGTTGAATTTTACAATAAAGGCTTTTCTTCGGAAATAAAATCGGATGGATCTCCTGTTACAGAAGCTGATTTGGCTTCTTCTAAGGTTATACATAACTATTTGAAGGAAACTCAAATACCAATTTTAGGGGAGGAAAGTGCTCATCCTGATTTTGCTATTCGAAAGAATTGGACAAAAAACTGGTGTGTAGATCCACTAGATGGGACAAAAGAGTTCATTAAAAAGAATGGGGAGTTTGTTGTTTGTATAGCGCTAATTGAAAATAACAGGTCAATTTTTGGAGTTATTGCCTCACCTACTGAAAACAAAATCGTATTCGGAGGAGAAGGTATAGGTGCTTACACTTGTCATTTTTCTGACATTCACTTGGAGAATAAATGGATTAAATTATCTCCTAAAAAACATAAAAATGATCCTGTAGTTGTAATAGGGTCAAGATCCTATCATACCCCAGCTTCGAAAGAATTTATGGATGAATTAAATTCAAATAATTCAAACGTTTTCTTTCGTCAAAAAGGTAGTGCTATGAAGTTTTTTGATTTAGCTTTAGGAGAAGCGGATATTTATCCTCGTTTTGCTCCTACTATGGAATGGGATATTGCTGCTGGACATGCTATTCTTAGAGAGTTAGGAGGAGAGGTGTATGATATGGATTTGCAAACACCTTTGGTTTACAATAAAGAAAATTTATTAAATCCTCATTTTATAGCGAAAACTAAACCGATGTTGTAGAAGATGAGGGGGAGGTTTTTACTGTTGTTTATTCTTTCTTTTTCCTCAAATGATTTTTTGAGTCAGCAAAATACGGTTTCAATAAATTCATTTTATAAAGATCAATTATACGCTCCTCAAAAAAATGGAAATTATAATGGAGGAGATTTTCTTCCAGTTATAGAATCAGAATACAACCTACCAAAGTATATTTCAGACTCAACAAAACAGTATTATAAGGTTACTTCTATTTTGTTCAAAAAACATTTAATAGAATTAAAAGGGGATGATTATTATTTTACCATCTCGCCAGTTTTCGATCTTTCAATTGGAAAGAATAGTGAGGACGATAGTTTAGCACCAAGAAAATTTCAAAATACTAGAGGTTTTTTTATAGAAGGAGATTTCTTTGATAAATTTTCTTTTTCTTCCTCATTCTATGAAAATCAAGCTCGTTTTACGGAATATCAAAAAGAGTATTACGAAAGTCTAGGAGAATTATATCCATCTGGAAATGGATATAATGTTCAAAATGCTGTTATCCCCGGCGGAGCAAGAACAAAACCTTTTAAGGAGGATGGGTTTGATTATGCTTATGCTTTTGGTAATGTAGTTTATAAGTTCAATAAAAGTTTAACTTTTATTGCCGGGAATGATAATCGTTTTATTGGTAGTGGATATCGTTCTCTTCTACTTTCGGATAATAGTTTGAATTCTCCTTACTTTCAAGCTAATATTCGTTTTTCATCAAAAATATCCTATCGATACTTAAGGTCGAGGAGATTAAATTTAATGAGACGACCTTTTTCAAGCAGTGCAGAGGCATATTATGAACCTAAGGGAATGTCAGTAAATTATTTAACCTACAAGTTTACGGATAAGTTTACCTTAAGTCTATTTGATGGAGGTATATGGAGTAAAGGAGATTCGGTAACCTCAAAATCGGTACATGGAATGTTTTATAACCCAGTTCCTTTTTTAAATTCAATATTGGTTTCAGATCAAAATGAATTTTATTCTTTAAGCGGACTAAATGCTAGTTATATTATCTCTAATAGATTAAGGCTATATGGACAATTGGTAACTAACGACTTTAATACAAGTGCTTATCAATTAGGTTGTAGATATTATAATTTTTTTGGGTTAAACAAAGCCATGTTTCAATTAGAGTATAATGATGTTCCTTCAGGTGTTTATGTTTCGCAAAATAGCAGGTTAAGCTATAGTAATGGAAATTTACCTCTAGCTCATGTTAAAGGGAATGGTTTTACAGAATTTGTAGGAAGATTGAATTATGAATACCAAAGGTTTTATCTGGATGTTAAGTTTGTACTTTACACTTTAAAAGATCACCAAAATACAGTTCTAAATGCATACTCTTCCAATCAAGAAATAGAAAGTGGAAAAATCCAGCATCAACTTTATGAAATTGGATACCGATTCAATAAAAAAATAAACCTAACATTATTTGGTTCTTACCTTTTTAGAAAAGAAGATAATTCTGAATTACCCAATACTCAATTCTTGTCTATTGGTATAAGGACAGGTTTGATTAACCATTACAACGATTTTTAATGAAGTTTTATTTTTTCATCCTTTTATTGATTAGTTCTTTTTGCTTTTCACAAGCAGAAGTTTCTTTAATGTATGAAGAGCTTCCCGAAGATTCTATGCCTGATGGCTTAAGGTTCCATTCTTCCTTAAAACCTTTTGTAGGTTTACCTCTTAAAAATGATTCCATATTATCGTTATCTTATGGAGATAAATCAAAGTTTATTCCAAAAGGAAACCTTTCTCCAATTTTTGATTTAACTTATCAAGCAAATCATAAAACAGCAACGAGAACTGGTTTTGGGGTATCTTTTCAAAGTAGAGAATTAGGGAAATGGTTCTATCGTTTTTCCGCTATCCAAGGCACAGGAAACTCTTCTCAAAACGCTCGACCTAAAGCTTTACTATTTGACTCTATTAAGAACAATGGATATGTTTATACAGATATTAGAGGAAGGGTATCGTATTCACCAAATCATATTTTTAACTTCCAGGCGGGAATAGATAACAACTTTATTGGTGAAGGAAATCGCTCAATGTTACTGGGAGATTATGGTATTCCATATCCATTTGCTAAGATTAGAACTAATTTTTGGAGATTAGAGTATAATGTATTGTACCAATCTTTTAGAGAAACAGCAGAAGGTCAAAATTGGAAATCAAAATTCTCAACTTCTCATCTTATTAGTTATAATGTTTTCAAATGGTTAAATGTTGGTGTTTTTGAAAATATCATTTTTTCACCACAAGACACGAATTTAAATAGAGGTTTTGACGCAGAGTATTTGAACCCTGTTATTTTTTATAGACCACAAGAATATTCTTTAGGCTCTTCTGATAACAGTTTATTAGGGCTGCAGTTAGCTGCAAAATATAAAGGGCATACTTTGTATGGACAATTTGTTTTAGATGATTTCATATTAGCAGAATATAGAGCTGGTACAAACTGGTGGGGTAATAAATACGGAGGTCAAGCAGGGGTTAAAGGAAGGTTTAAATATGATGATAAACGATACTTTTACCGTTTAGAAACTAATTTTGCTCGACCTTATACTTATTCCCATACAAGTTCTGATCAGAATTATGCAAATCAAGGAGAAGTTATTTCGCATCCTCTTGGAGCAAATTTTATTGAATTTTTAGGAGAGGTAAAAGTTCAGAAAAACAAATGGGTTGTAAAAGGTTTTCTATCTTATTATATGAAAGGAGAGAATAATATGGACGAAGATGGTTTAGTAATTAACTATGGAGGTGATATTTACCACCCTTACAACGATAGACCTTTTGAATATGGAGTTATCACAGGGCAAGGGGTGAAAGTAAATTATACCCATTTAATGTTAGGTGCAGAATATTTAGTTAGTGAATCCAATAACCTTAAGTTTTTTATTGAAAATCATTTTAGGTCAAATACATTACAGACAAATACCAACTATCAATTTTTTATAGGTCTTAGGAGTTGTTTATGGAACGACTATAGAAATTATTAAATGTGTAATATTCTATTTGGAAACTTCATCAAGTTCTCCAAATAGAATATTAGAGTTCTTTTCTCAAACAAAAATCACCTCTTCTTCTTCTTGAATGATTTTCTTTTTTTGAATGTGTTAATTTTCCATTCAGGACCTTTCCCTAATTCTTCTGGTAGGTCAAGTCTAGGAATCTCCATTTCGATCAATTTTTCGATACGTTGCATTTTAGGCATATCTTTCTCGTTGATCAGAGTATATGCTTCCCCTTTAGTATTTGCTCTTGCTGTTCTTCCAATTCTGTGAACGTAATCTTCTGCATCGTGCGGAGTATCATAATTGATAACCATGTTTATTTCCTTGATGTCAATTCCTCGACTCATTACATCCGTAGCAACAAGTATTCTTATTCTTTTTGAACGAAAACCTCTTAATACTTCTTCTCTTTGAGTTTGGTCAAGATTCGAAGAAATCCCTTGGGATTTTAATCCGTTTTTTCTTAATCCTTGAACGATTTCAGATACTTTACTCTTTGAAGAAGTGAATATGATAATGCTTGTATATTCAGGTTTATTGTCTATTATATGTTTAAGTACAGGTATTTTTTGATTATCAAAAGTTAAGTATAGATTTTGAGAAACACCAGCAGCAGGTTTTGAAATAGAAAGAGTTATTTCTTCAGGATTATTCAAAATTTTACTGGATAGCTTTCTTATTTTTGGTGCCATGGTAGCACTAAATAAAAGAGTTTGATGTTTTTTAGGAAGGTGTGATATGATTTTTTCAAGATCATCTTGAAATCCCATATCGAGCATTTTATCTGCTTCGTCTAAAACTAAGTGCTTGACTTTAGAAAAATTTACATATCCCATTGATAAGTGGGAGATCAATTTCCCTGGAGTAGCAACAATAATATCACTTCCGCTTTGGAGTGCTTTTTTTTGTTTGTCCCAATCTTTTCCGTCTCCTCCTCCATAAATAGCAGCTGAAGCAACAGAAACGAAATACGAAAGTCCTTGTATTTCTTGTTCTATTTGAACAGCTAGTTCTCTTGTTGGAACAATTATTAACGTATCTATAGATAAATCTTCTTTACCTACAAGTTTATTAAGAATTGGTAAAATAAAAGCAGCTGTTTTACCTGTACCTGTTTGTGCACAAGCAATAATATCTTTGTTTTCTAATATTTTCGGAATCGCAAACTCTTGAATAGGGGTTGCATTTTCAAAACCCATGTGGGATATTGCTTCTAGAAGTGAAGCATCTAATTTTAAATCTGTAAATTTCATATTGACTGTTAAGTTAGTGATAAAAACTGATTTAACTATAAAATGACTGCTTTAAGAAGGTAGAGATAGTACATATGATTAGTTTATGTTTATTATTCCACATCTTAAATTCAAGTAATTTAAACTAGATTCACTTTAATCAATAGATAATACCTTTTATATTTTTTATAATCGGATATTGAAATTAAAACACTAAATTGTAATCGCTAAAATATTATAAATCCTGTATGTATTACAGATATGAAGTGTCATAAAATCAATCTATGACAATTTATATGACTTAAAAGAAATAGACATATGAAAAAATATTACTTAAGTTTTGTGTTGTTAACTTTTTCATTTCTTTCTTTATCACAACAATCTTTTGTTAATTCTGGACATGAAATTGACAAAGGGAATTGTAGAGAAGGTGAATCAATAGAATATTGTTTGTCTCACAAAAAGATGAATGAATATTTAATGAAGAATGAGCAAAAACAAAAATCAACTTTGGACACAGATAAAGCGCTTTTAGATGAAGCACTATTAAAAGTCAAAAATGGAACTATTGAAAAAGGATTTGTTTATACAATTCCAATAGTGTTTCATATTGTCCATAATGGTGGAGTAGAGAATATATCAGATGAACAGATTTATGATGCATTAGATATACTAAATACCGACTATAGAAAGTTAAACGATGACGCTAATTTTGTAGTGAGTGATTTTTTGAATATCGCTTCCGATTCAGAGATAGAGTTCGAACTTGCGACTAAAGCACCTGATGGAACTTGCTTCAACGGTATTACAAGAACAATAGATATGATTACTTTTGATGGCTCAAGCGGAGCAAGTCAAGTAGATGCGATTCAAGATGGGAATGATGTTTACCAAGGTAACTGGCCTGGTAATATGTATCTAAATGTTTATGTACTTGCAGACGTAGGAGATGCAGCAGGATATACTTACAGACCATTTGGGAATTTTGGAGTCTCGATGGATGCTGGTATTTTTATCCAAAATAGGTATATAGGTTCTTTTGGTACTTCAACTGTTGTTAATAGTAGAGCTTTAACGCACGAAGTAGGACATTGGTTAGGATTACCTCATACATGGGGTACAGATAATAATCCAGGTGTTGCTTCAAGTTGCTCGCAAGATGATGGAGTAGATGATACACCATTAACTATTGGTGTTACTTCTTGCTCTAGGAGTAATAACTCATGTAACGATGTTTCTCATCCATCTAACGTTAGTAGTTCTTGGAACTATGATGTTGTAGATAATGTCGAAAATTATATGGATTATTCTTATTGCTCAAAAATGTTTACTCAAGGGCAAACGGATTTAATGCGAGCAGTTTTGAACTCTAGTACTAGTGGAAGAAATAACTTATGGAAGTCTTCTAATTTAGCAGCTACTGGAGCTGGAGAATCTCTTTCTTTGTGTAGGGCAGACTTCACTGTAGATAATTCGGATGTTTGTTACGGACAGAATGTACAGTTTATAGATAAATCCTTTTCTAATATAACTGCTTGGGAATGGTCTTTCCCAGGAGGTACTCCAAGTACTTCAAATCTTCAAAATCCGATTGTTAGTTATTCAACAGCTGGTAATTACTCCGTTACGTTGAAAGTTTATTCAGGAAACTCAAGTTTAACTGAAGTAAAATCTAATTTCATTAATGTATTGCCTACAGCTAAATCGCTTCCGTTCTATGAAGGTTTTGAAGATTATAATTCTTTATCTGAAACAGATAATTGGATGATAAATGAAAGTGCTGGGGATAGAACTTTTACAGTGAGTAGTACTGCTTCTTATTCAGGTAATAAGTCTTTAAGATTAGCTAATTATTTCGAGACAGTAGCATCTTTGGATGAATTGATATCTCCTAATTTTGATTTATCTTCTTTGAGTGCAGATGAAAAAGTAACGTTAAGTTATAGGTATTCTTATAGAAAGAAAGAGTCAACTAATTTTGAATCTTTATATGTATACGCATCAACTGATTGTGGAGCAACTTGGGATAATAGAGGGAGTTTAAGAGGTAACCAATTGTCAAGTGAAGTAACTACAAATAGTTGGAAGCCAACCAACGAGTCAGATTGGTCTACGGTGCACATTACATCTTTAAACAATTCTTTTTTTGTAAATAATTTAAGGTTGAAATTTTCTTTTACTGGTGACGGTGGAAATAATATATTTTTAGATGACATTAACTTTTATAGAGGTAGTCCTTCAGATAATTTAGTGTTAGGTTTAGATGAGTTATCAAGTGTTAATGGATTGTCTTTGTACCCTAATCCTGCAGCTAATGAACTTAATGTTAAGTTTACTGCTGAATCGAATCAAGATGTAAATATTAGTATTTATGACATCTCTGGGAAACCAGCACAAAATCAATTAATCAAAGCGATTGAAGGTTCAAATTTAGTTCAGCTAAATGTTGAGGCTCTTTCTAAAGGTTTATATTTTATAAATATCTCATCTGGAGAAAGTAATCAGACGCTTCAATTTGTAGTTAAATAATTAAATTTTAGGTCTTTAAATTAATGGCATTCAGTTTAATCTGAATGCCATTTTTTGTTTTATTTTTACTCTTTTAAATCGTAATAATGAAATCTACAGATACTCTAAAAGAAGATTTAGCTCAAACAATTAGAAGTTATCACCATAAAGGTTGGTCACCAGCTACTTCTACAAATTATTCTTTCAAAGAATCCGATAAGGAATCCGAGTTTTTTGTGTCGAGGTCAGGTGTCGATAAATCTAATTTTCTTGCTACTGATTTTATTAAAGTGGATGAAAAAGGGTTACCAACATTTTTAAATCCCAATGCAATACCTTCTGCAGAAACAAGTATTCACTGTTTGATTTATGAATTATTTCCCGAAACAACGGTCATTTTGCATAGTCACTCAATTTATCCTGTATTGTTGTCTAAGCACCTTGAAAAAGAAGTTTATTTTGAGGGTTATGAGATTCAAAAAGGGTTTTCAGGCGAAACAACCCATGCGAAACAAATTAGGATTCCAATCCTAGAAAACTGTCAAGATATGGGGATTTTTCAATTGGAATTACCAAAGAGAAAAGAAGAATTAAACTACCATTCTTTTCTCATAAAACAGCATGGAACCTATGCTTGGGGAAAAAATTTATTTGAAGCAAAAAGACATTTAGAAACGTTAGAGTATTTATGTCATTGTAAATGGTTGGATAGGTAAATTAAACTCATTTTTTTTTCTTACTTTCGTTATCTATAATTTATTAAAATATAATTATGTCATATTTATTTACATCAGAGTCCGTTTCAGAAGGACATCCAGATAAAATTGCAGATCAAATTTCAGATGCTTTAATTGATAACTTCATGGCTTTTGATCCTTCTTCAAAAGTTGCTTGTGAAACACTTGTAACAACTGGTTTAGTAGTTCTAGCTGGTGAAGTTAATACATCTACTTATTTAGATGTTCAGGCAATTGCTAGAGAAGTTATTTCTAAAATAGGATACAATAAGTCTGCGTTCATGTTTGAATCTCAATCTTGTGGTATTATCTCTGCTATTCATGAACAATCTCCTGAAATTAATCAAGGAGTAGATCGTAAAAGTCCTGAAGAACAAGGAGCTGGAGATCAAGGGATGATGTTTGGTTATGCGACTAAAGAAACAGAGAATTACATGCCTCTAGCTTTAGATTTAGCACATAAAATTTTACAAGAATTATCTTACATTAGAAATAATGAGTCTTCATTATTGCCATATTTAAGACCAGATGCAAAGTCTCAGGTAACGATAGAGTATTCTGACGATAATGTTCCTCAAAGAATTGATTCAATTGTTGTTTCTACACAACACGATGATTTTGATAACGAGGAGTCGATGTTGGCTAAAATTAAAGAGGATATTGTAAATGTTGTAATCCCTAGAGTAAAAGCTAAATTAAAACCAGAACTTCAAGTTTTATTTAACGATAAAATTACTTTTCATATCAATCCAACAGGGAAATTCGTAATTGGAGGACCTCACGGAGATTCTGGTTTGACAGGTAGAAAAATAATTGTTGACACTTACGGTGGAAAAGGAGCTCACGGTGGTGGTGCTTTTTCTGGGAAAGACCCTTCTAAAGTTGACCGTTCTGCTGCTTATGGTACAAGACACATTGCTAAAAATTTAGTTGCAGCAGGTGTTTGTGATGAAGTTTTAGTTCAAGTTTCTTATGCAATTGGTGTAGCTGAGCCATGTGGTTTATACATAAATACTTATGGAACATCTCATGTGGACATGACAGATGGTGAATTAGCGAAAATCGTATCTGGTATTTTTGATATGAGACCATACTTCATTGAACAAAGATTAAAATTACGTAACCCTATCTATTCTGAAACTGCTGCTTACGGGCACATGGGGAGAAAAAATGAAGTAGTTACGAAAAAGTTTAAATCTCCAGATGGAACAGTAATCGAAAAAGAAGTAGAATTATTTACTTGGGAAAAATTAGATTACGTTGATAAAGTAAAAAAAGCATTAAATTTGTAGAATAATAAACTTCTAACAATGATCCCTTAAGAGTCATCTTGAGGGATTTTTGTTTTTAATTGAAATATAGAATGAATATGCGTTTTGTTTTTGTTGTTTTAAGTTTAATATGCTTTACTGATTTGAATGCTCAGGTTTCTGACGTTGATGGGAATACTTATCAAACAGTTGTTATTGGCGATCAAAATTGGATGACGGAAAACTTAAAAACTACTAGGTATGCAACCGGAGATACTATTCCAAATGTAATCAATAAAGAAAAGTGGTTAAACTTAACGGATGGAGCATGGTCATACTATAAAAACGATGAGAAGTTCAATGAGGTTTATGGAAAGTTGTACAATTGGTATAACGTAATTGATGAAAGAAATGTGTGTCCAAATGGATGGCACGTTCCTTCAGATGCAGAGTGGAAAATTTTAGCAGATTTTATCATTTCTAATGGGCATGAAGGTAGAGAAGGATTAGCTTTAAAAAGTATTAATGGCTGGAATACATTTGATGGTTTAAGCGGAAATGGAACAGATGATTATGGTTTTCATGCACTTCCTGGTGGAAATAGAAACATCAATGGTAATTTCAGCAATTTAGGTAAAAATGGTTACTGGTGGAGTACCTCGGAACACGCTAATCCTGTTAACGCTTGGAGTAGATACCTATATTCTAATAACAGAAACATCATGAATTACGAAGACTTCAAAAATTATGGCTTCTCTATAAGATGTTTGCAAGATTAAGGTAATAGTAAAACTATATCATATCCGCTAAGCTGTATTTATATTTAGTACATGTGATTTGGTAATCTAATTAACCTGTGTTGTTTTTTTAAACATAATGGAAATCCAATAGCATTTGACTTTAATGCACTGCTTCGCTGGATTTGTACCGCGTAGCAGCAACATAGTTAATCCTGCGGTTTTGTAACGATAAGTCCTGAAGATATTAATTAGTATAATTATATGGAATCAAATTTTTTTTTAAAGAAAAAAGAAAATAAGTTTATAGCTTTTTTTTCTTTGATAACATTATCGATTACAGTTTCTTCCTTTGTGAATGTGTTTGAAGGACATTTTATTGTTTTTTTAATTTTTTCACTACTTTCAATTATTATACTTCGTTTATACTTTTATGGAACCTGTATTGAATTTACAAATGGTAAGTTAATTTGTTATCGACCTTTCTTTAAAACAACCTTATGGACTTGTGATATCAGTGAAATTAAAAGAATAAATTTTCAATTTATGATAGATGTAAGCTATCGTTCTAAAAGGATGTGGATTGTAAAAGATGATGGTAAAGTTTATAAGGCAGTTGGTTATGGTTTTGAATTGAATGATTTAGCACTTTATTTAAAGAATTATAATATTAGTCTTTATTATTTGGAAAATGATAGAATGATTAGGTATGAATATAAAAAAGTAGAATATAAAAAATAGTATTTCATGTTCCACTGGATTTACTATTTACAGAAAAATTTATATGGGATAAAATTAATTATATCCATGAAAACCCCGTTAGAGCAGGTTTAGTGAAACAACAATGGGATTGGATTTATTCATCTGCAAGTAATTATCAAGATGAAGAAAGTGTTTTAGAGGTATTAAAAATACCACAAAGATTGATTACATATTATTAAGACTATATTTGAGAGTGATTTTAAGAAAAGATTTTAATTCATGTTTCCGCAGGATTACAAATCCAGCGGAGCGGGGGTAACTTTATACTCTGGAAAAAGTATAGGAGAGCATATTGATGATTAGATTTTTTGATTATATTTTTATTAGAGTTTATATACTTTACAGTAAATGGAAGGAGGATTACCCTTATCCCTTTGCAGAAGGTGCTTTGGTTGTTTTTCAATTTTTTATAATATTAAATTTTTTCACAGTACTTACTTTTTTTAATATTGTTCCTAAAAAAATGGAAAATGGAAAGCATTTTGCGTTAATATTGATATTAATACTTTATTTAATAAATCATAATAGGTACTCTAAAAATTATAAAAGCATACTTGAAGATTATAATTTAAAAAGCGACACATATCGAAGAAAAAAAGGGTTTTTATTATTATTATTAGTAGTAATGATAGTATTTTTCCCAATTTTAATTGGGGTTTTAAGAAATAATTATTCTCTCGAAATATAACGGTAACATATCAAACCTATTGTTTTGTAAAACTTAAAAGCAAACCCAAAAAACGGATGTGGTAATGTGTGTTGCTATCCTAGTCAAAAATAGATACGATAGCTGATAGATATAGCTAGGATTTTGATAATGATGAGTGATAAATGCTTGATGATAAATTGGGTTTAGTCTTTTAAATCTTCCGTCAGTAGACGGACACGTGAGTCTTTAATCTAAAAGTGGAAACGATAACAAATAATAAAGTTGTGAAATTAATTTATCTAATTTTTTTAATTGGGTCTTGCTTGGTTTGAAACACAGCGTAGATAATTAAGGTCTTTTTAATCACTTCATAAATTATAACATAAGGAAAAACAGCCATTGGAATTTGTCTAGTATTCTCAGTGAATTTTTTAAATCCTTTTGGACTAAGGTTAATATCAAGTATGATTTTATCTAATTCTTGTAAAAACCTTTCTCCAAGACCTTCAAGTTCTTTTTCATAATACGTATAAGCTTCAACTACTTCAATACTAGCTTCGTCTTTAAATATTAAATCAAGATTTTTACGCATAAAGATTTGTAGTGGAAATTATCTTTAAGCTTTAGAGTTTCTTGCGTTAGCCTTAACTTCTTCTAAAGAAAATGATCTACTTTTACCTGTAAGGTGATTGATTCTTCTTTGTTCAATTATTTGTTTGTGTTCAGTGGTTAGACCAAAATCTCCACTTTCATCTAATTCTTTAGACTGAATATTTTTAGCAGAGTTGAACGATTTTAATAACTCCATGAATTTATCAAATTCTGAATCGCCTAGCGTGAATGAAATTTGTTTCATGAGTTTAACTTTTTAGTTGTGTTAATACAAAAATACAAAAAGTCAATATGTTTTCCAATAAAACCTCGGGCAAGCTGGCTTTGTAACTTAGCGCTAGCTGATTTCAAAAAAGTTTATCCCATACTTTCTTTCATCAACTCAATACTTAAGCTCAGAATTATTTTGAATTCCATTCATTGCATCTACGGAAGCATAACCAATTCCAAAACGATCTACGAAAGGTTTAAAAGCATTAAATTGTTCAATTGTTCTGATACCTCCAGAAGCTTTAATTTTTAAACTAGATGCGTTCTTTTCGATTGTTTTTCTCATCAATGTCACTTTTTCTAATTCTGCTCCAACCTCTACTTTTCCAGTGGAAGTTTTGATAAAATCAACTCCTGTTTTTATGCAAATTTCAGTTGCTTGTTTTGTTTGGTCCAGACTTAAGAGGCCACTTTCAACTATAATTTTTAGAATAGGATGGTTTCCTTTATTGGTTTTCTCTTTTGTTTTTAATTGAACTAATGTTTTCAATTCATTTTCCAAATAATCCAAGTCACTTATTTTCTTGTAGTTCCAAACAACATCTATTTCATCAGCTCCATTTGAAAGAAGAGATTCCATTTCGTTCACTTTTTCATCAGTAGTATTTTCTCCAGAAGGAAAAGACACGACACTACAAATTTGCACAAGTGTATCTTTAAGTATTTCGTAAGCTAGATTAACGTGTTTAGGCATTACACAAACTGTTTTTACTTTGAGTTGAATTGCTTTTTCACACAAAGTCTTAATGTCTGCATTAGTTGCATTATTATCTAGTAATGTATAGTCAATTATTGAATTATTCATGAAGTACTATTCTTTTGGATAAAGATAGTTAATTATGATTTTGGTTTTTAGTTTATTTAACATAAATCGATACCATTATTAAAATTGCCTTTTCTTTAATTTTTCTTATTTTCACGCAAAAAAATAATTGAATGAAATTCCTGTTATTTATAAGTGTTTTGATTACTTTTTTTTCTTGTTCTGATATAAATAAAGGAGAACAATTAAAAGCAATTGAAAACATTCAAAAGTCTATTGACAGCGTTGAAACAGTATTGATCGAAACTTCTTTTGATGAGGTAGATAGGTATTTTAAGGAAGCAACAATAGTACAAAGTAGGATTAAAGAAAATTATAATTCAGATACCATTTCAATGGATTTGGCAATTAAGCTGGATAAATACAAAAACTTAGTTCTGAAAACACCGATTCTCCAAAAGTCTTATGCTAAAATTGTGAAGGATACGGAAAGCTTTAAAACTTCTGTTGCAAAATTATACCTTGATATTGAAAATGGAAACGGTAACAGAGCAGAATACGATAAATATATTTCTGACGAATTACAAAACATCAAATTACTAAGAGAGCTTTTGGTGAAATACAATACAGAAAGAAAATACTTAATTGAAAATTACCAATTACTCCACGATGAAGTTTACAACTTTTCATTTGATCTAATTACGAATTGATCCTTTTCAATGAAAAAAATCTTAATTCTTTTTTGTTTTTTCTCCTATTGTTCGATTTTTTCTCAAGAAAGTACCGATTTACAACTTGCGCAATACTATTACTCTAATGGGGAATATATAAAAGCAAAAACCTATTACGCGAAGTTGTACCAAGAAGACCAAAGTAAAGTGATTTTTGATCGTTACTATGATTGCTTATTAAAAACAGAAGATTATAAACGAGCTGAAAAGGTTTTAAAAAATGTAAATGACGTCCAAAAAAAGGATGTAAATTATAAAATTTTGTTTGCTGAGTTTTATCATCTCTCTGGCAATGAAAAGAAGTCGGAAAAGCTATACGAGGATATCATTACTGATTTAATACCATTTCATAAACAAATCATTGAAACGTACGATGCTTTTATAAGGAATGATAAAATAGACTATGCCTACAAATCTTTAGTGAGAGGGAGAAAGCTATTGAAAAAAGATTATCCTTTAAACATGCAATTTGCAAATTACTTTGAATTGGTAGGGGAGAAAGAAAAAATGTTGAACGAGTATTTTTCTTTATTAAAAGATTATCCAGGTTTTCAAAGTGCTGTCAAAGGAAAGTTGTCAAGTAATATGGATTTGTCAAATCCATCATCAGAGGATTATAATTTATTGAGAGTTCGCTTCTTAAAAGGAATTCAATCGGATCCAAATAATGAAGCTTTTCAAGAAATGTTAACTTGGCTTTTTATTGAAGGTGGAAATTTTTCAGGAGCGTTGACTCAAACAATCGCAATTGATAAGAGAGAAGGAAAAGCTGGGAATGGGGTTTATGAATTAGGAAATTATTGTCTAACGTTAAAAGAATATAAAACGGCCAAAAAAGCTTTCCAATATGTGGTTGACTTAGGAGAAGACAGTGATTTTTATTTTAGTGCTTATGTCAAATCATTAGAAACTACTTTTACAGAAGTACAAGAAAACAGTAATTTAGATAAATCAGAATACTTGCAAGCTGTAAATGATTTTGAAAAAGCCTTGAATACATTTGGAAGAGATAGATCTACAATTCGATTAATACTTCAAAAATCACAGATTCAAGCATTTTTTCTAGATAGTGCTTCAGTTGCAATTAAAGAATTACAAGATGCGCTTAATTTTCCAGGTTTAACCGATAAATTAAGAGCAGAAATAAAAATGCAATTAGCGGATATATTGGTTTTAAAAGGAGATATTTGGGAAGCATCACTTTTATTTATGCAAATAGATAAAGATTTTAAATTTGAACCAATTGGTCATGAAGCAAAGTTTAAAAATGCTAGAATTTACTATTACGATGGCGAGTTTGAATTTGCTCAATCTCAACTTAATGTTCTCAAAGAATCTACTTCAAAATTAATCGCAAATAATGCAATGGAGTTGTCTTTATTAATAACCGAAAATTATGGTTTAGATAGTAATTATCAAGCAATGTTTTGGTTTGCTTCAGCAGAATTGTTAATTGAGAAACATCAATTCAAAGAAGCATATAGTTTAATGGATAGCATTACAATTAATTTTCCATACCACAGCTTATCGGATGAAATTTTTCTTAAAAAAGCAAAGGTGGAACTTTCTCAGGGAAACATAGAAAAAGCAATTGGTTTTCTTGAAAAAATAATGAAGTACCATTCTGAAGATATATTAGCAGACGATGCCCTTTTTTTACTTGGAGATATTTACCAGAATAAATTGTTAGATAAAGAGAAAGCGAGTGAAGTGTATAAAAAGATACTATTTAATTACAAAGGAAGCTTACACGTTGTTGAAGCTAGAAAAAGGTATCGTTACTTGAGAGGAGATAAAACAGTTGTAGAGGAAAAGAAAAGTTTAGATTAAAAGATGAGGAAAGTATTAGTAATTATTTTTATTTCTTTTTGTTCCATTCTTATCGGACAAGAATCGGTTGGGCAAATAACGTATAAGATCGAGTTTTCTTCTGAGGACGAACAGCTAAAAGCTACTCTAGGCTTTCTTCAAGGTTCTAAAATGGAGGTTTATTATCAAGATCAGTTTACACGTTCTGAAATGAGTATGGGAAGCATGATGACCATTTCAACTATCACTGATAGTATTGGAGATGTTGTAATTGTTTTGATGGATGGCATCAATGGGAAAACGGCTTTAAAATCTCCTATGAGCGAAATGGAACAATTGGAAGATTCAACAATAGCAAATCCAATATACCTAGAGGAATATAAAGAAATTTTAGGATTTTCTTGTCAGAAAGTAATTGTTGAAAATGCTGTAGGAGAACAATCAAACTACTGGATCACGAAAGAGATAAGTGCTATTAGAGCAGGTCAAAACTATCTAAGCGATGAGGTGGATGGTTTTCCTCTTGAGTTTGAACTTTATAATAAAGGTTTAAAAATGCATTTAACTGCTATTAATTATTCTAATAACCTAGAAGGATTAAACACCAAAGAACTATTTAATAGTTATATTCCAAAAGGTTATCGAATATTGTCTAAAGAAGAATTGTTTCAGACTGGTTTTTAAGCTTTGCTTAGAAATTTTCTTCTATTCCTGAGCCAGTGTAATGAGGAACCCACCCAGACATATCGATAAAGATTCGTATGGCTTTTACAAATGGATTTTTTTCTCCGGCATCAAACCAATGTTTAGTTCCAGCTGGAACAGAGATTAAATCTCCTTTTTGACAAAGTAAATGAAAGACTTCTCCATTTTCTAAATGAAACCAAAAAGTACCTTCACCATCTACAAAAAATCGAATTTCATCTTCTGAATGCGTATGTTCTGCTAAAAATTTTGCACGAATAGCATCGTAATTTTCGGTAAGCTTATTGATTGAGATTACATCTGCCGTTAAATACCCTCCTTTTTCCATGAAAGGCTTCAGCTCTTTAGAATATGCGTCTAAAATTTCTTCTTGGGAAGCAGTATCGTCAAAAATCACTTCACACGCCCATTGATCGAAAAAGATGTTTCTATCATTAAAAAATGATCTAATTTCTGAAACCTCTTTTACTTGTTTATTTTCAGAAGGAATTGTAAGTATTGCCATAACTCAGATTTTAAGTAAAATTATAAAATTGTTTGAAAAGCAAATGAAATTTAATTCAATTTGGATATTGTCTTTCAATCTTTCGTTTTCAAGTCTTGATTCTCAAAAAATTAAACCCACACTTTTGCTCCTTCAGAACAGTTTTTGCAAATATCAATTTCATTTCTATTTGTTAGAATTGCTTGTCTGAAATTTTTATAGGTTTTATTTTTCCAAAGCGAACTAAACTCTTCATTTTCAATAGAGCCTAAAACATGTTGTGCATCTTTGTCAAAGCAGCAAGGAACAACTTTTCCATCCCAAGTAAAAACAGTACTTGACCACATTCTCCAGCAGTGATTTCCTGTTTCGTATTTCATCTTGTAAGTTCCATCTTTTTGGCGCTTATATCGAGAATATTTTTCCTGTTCTGGTATAAGTGGATTACCATTTTCATACGCATAAACTTGCGCCGATTTTAAACGTACTTCGTCTATTTTTAATTCTTTAGCTAGTTTAAACACATCGTTGATTTCATGTTCATTTGGTTTGACCACTAAAAATTGAAAGATGAGGTGAGGAGTATTTGATTTTAATTTTTCTTTAGCTTTTACCATTTGTTTTGCTCCTTCAATAACTTTTTCGAGCTTACCATTTATGCGATAGTTTTCGTAAGTTTTTTGAGTTAAACCATCAATTGAAATAATTAGCCTATCTAATCCAGATTCTACAATTTCTTCTGCTTTTTTTGCATCGATAAAATGTGCATTTGTAGAGGTAGAGCTGTAGATTTTTTTTGCTTTAGCTTGCTGAATAAATGTTAAAAAGTCTGGATTCAAAAATGGCTCACCTTGAAAATAATAGTTGATATAAAAAACATTTCCACCTACATTATTTAATATTTTCTCATGAAAATCAACAGATAGTTTTCCGGTTGGTCGAGTAAATTTTTTCAGTCCACTTGGACATTCTGGACAACCTAAGTTACAAGCTGTAGTCGGTTCAATTGATAGCGCATAAGGAGTTCCCCAATGTATTGCTTTTTTCGTTAAACGGGAAAGGTAGTATGAACTTTTTAAAACAATTAAATTGATAATTCGTTGAAAAGTTAATCTACTAATTATGTTTATACTGTCTTTTATTGGAAACATATTATCCTTATTGGGAATAAGATAAAGGTACAAATAGAAATGATATTTCTAATCCCCTCTGTTTGATTTAAATTTTATCAAACTCGTATATAGAGCTTGTATATTTATAATCTAGTGAAGAATTACTATTCACTTTTTTTAAACCATTCCCACCTCCCTCAAAAATTGGAGGGGTGAGTTTAAAGTAATTTGCAGCTTTTGAATAATATTCTTTTTTTGTTGGGTTCTCTGGGTAACAACCATTTAAAATTTTCCCCCAATACTTTTCGTCTATGATTTTATTGATTAATCCAATAACATCCTCTAAATGAATAAGGTTCAATGGAGCATCACCATTTTTAACAAATCCTTTTTTTGCAAGAGAGGTAATTGGGTGCCTATTTGGTCCTATTAGACCTGCTAATCGAAGAATGGTTAAATTTCCCTTTAGTTTTCTAGTTAGTTTTATTTCAGAAAGAACAGTTTCTTTAGACTGGTCCATTTCATCAAAAGGGATAGATAAATCAGCTTCGGCAGTATCATTTGGATACACACCAGTGGTACTTATGAAAATAACTTTTGTAGTAGATTCAAGGAGCTTACAAAAAAACTCCAAACTATCGCTGTATGAAATAGATCCGTTATTTGTTTTGCTTGGAGGGATATTTAAGATAAGTACATCAACCCCTTTTAATGACTCCTCAATGAAGTTATCCTTTAAACCCCAAAGAATTGGTATGATACCAGCTTCTTGTAGGTCTGATAATTTTTCACTAGAAGTAGTAGTACCAATTACGGTATTACCAAGTTCAACAAAATTTTTCGCTAAAGGAAAACCAAGCCATCCACAACCAACGACAGCAATCTTCATCTATTATCTGTTTAGAGTACTCTTTATTGCTTTGATCAGACGCTCTGTATTTGGGATTGCTTCTTCAATTAATGTTGGTGAAAACGCTAATGGAGTATCAGATTGGGTAACTCTCATTACTGGAGCATCTAAGTAATCAAAAGCGTAACGTTGTAAATGATAAGCAATCTCAGAAGAGATAGATCCCAATGGCCAAGCTTCTTCAAGACATACACAACGATTTGTTTTCTTAACAGACTCTATAACCGTTGGATAATCGATTGGTCTAACGGTTCTTAGATCAATGATTTCACAAGAGATACCTTCTTTTTCTAAGATTTCTGCAGCTTGATGTGCTACTTTAATAATCTTCCCAAAAGATACTATGGTTACATCTGTACCTTTTCTTTTGATATCAGCCACTCCAATTGGAATGATGTATTCTCCTTCAGGAATTTCTCCTTTATCTCCATACATTTTTTCAGATTCCAAGATCAATACTGGGTCGTTATCTCTAATTGCAGCTTTTAATAAACCTTTTGCATCATAAGGAGTAGAAGGAACTACCACTTTTAAACCTGGTACATTTGCATAAAAAGATTCAAAACTTACCGAGTGAGTTGCACCTAGTTGACCTGCTGGACCATTACCACCTCTAAAAACAATTGGGCAATTGTATTGGCCACCAGACATTTGTAACATTTTTGCAGCACTGTTCATGATTTGATCAGCTGCTAAGATCGCAAAATTCCATGTCATGAATTCAACAATTGGACGTAATCCATTCATTGATGCACCAACAGCAATCCCTGTAAAACCTAATTCAGCGATAGGAGTATCGATCACACGTTTCGGACCAAATTCATCCAACATTCCTTGTGAAACTTTATAAGCGCCATTGTATTCAGCAACTTCTTCTCCCATTAAGAGTACGTTTTCATCGTTACGCATCTCTTCGTTCATCGCTTCTCTTAATGCTTCTCTAAATTGTACAGTTTTCATCTTAGCTAATTTTAGACCCCTTACTATAAAGTAAGAAGGTTCGCAAAAATAATAAAATTTAAAATATTTTCTGTTTAAAATATTCTAAAAGGGTTGTATTTTTTGTTAAAAATGTATTAAAACAAAAAAAGGTGAGCTTTTGCTCACCTTTTTTATAGTCTTATTCGTTTTGATTAAGCCTCAGCTGTCTCGAAAGGTACAACTGAAACAAAAGAACGATTATCTTTTTTCTTACGGAATTCTACTAAACCATCAGTTAAAGCATATAATGTATGGTCTTTCCCCATACCTACATTGTTTCCTGGGTGATGTTGAGTACCTCTTTGACGAACAAGAATGTTCCCTGAGATAGCTGCTTGACCTCCAAAAATCTTAACGCCTAAACGTTTACTTTCTGATTCACGACCATTTTTCGAACTACCAACTCCTTTTTTATGTGCCATTTTGTTTTAAATTTTGTTTCTTAAATATTGCTATCTAAAAAATTAGTTCAAATTAAGCTTTAATGTCTGTAATTGTAATCGTCGTAAAGCTTTGACGATGACCATTTCTCTTTTTGTAACCCTTACGTCTCTTTTTACGGAAAACGATGATTTTATCACCTTTAACGTGATCATTTACTTCTGCAGAAACCGAAGCTCCTGATATAGCCGGGGCGCCAACGTTGATTTTTCCACCATCTTCTACTAAAAGAACTTTATCAAAAGAAATTTTTGATCCTACTTCTTCTTTTAAACGGTGTACAAAAATCTTTTGGTCTTTTTGCACTTTAAACTGCTGCCCTGCTATCTCTACAATTGCGTACATAATAGCTTGTTTTAATTATTATTTACCCGAAAATCGGAACACAAATGTAATACTTTTATTTTTAATGCAATAGTTATGAACATATTTTTTTTAAAAATCAAAGGGTTTTAAGTTCAGTCGTTGTCTTTCCTAACTAATAATTCTCTTTTTTATTTTTCTGTTAGCAACGAATATCCCAATAAGTACAACAACCATTGAGGTTATTTGGCTGATACTAATTGATTCCCCAAAAATTGAACCTATAATTACTGCTACTATTGGTATTAGGTAAGTGACGCTACTTGCAAAAAGGGTGGTGGTGTTTACTGTTAGCTGATTAAATAAGACAACAGCAAAAGCAGTTCCAATTATAGCTAGAATGGAGATGTAAAAAAGCCCCTCTAGAGAATGGGGATTGTTTTGAATGGTTTTAAAGGTGTTGGTTTGGATAGCTATTCCAAGTGCTGGGAGTAATGTGAAGGTAAAAGCGAGTGCAGTAGTGTGCAGCGGGTTAACATCACTTAAAGTGTATTTTATTAGATTCAAACTAATGGCATAGCAGAGTGTTGCAGATACTGCTGCAACTAGATGAGACCAAGAGGATATACTAGTGGTTTGAATCGAGTTTCCGGCATTAATTAATAGTGCAACACCAACGATGCTTATCATTAATCCAGTCAGTTGAATGGTTGTAAGTCTGTTTTTGAAAAAGATGGCTCCTAATAAAATAGTAAAAACAGGGGTAAAGCTGTTTAGCATTCCTGTGTATCCAGAAGAGAGACCGTTTTGGGCATAGGTAAAGAAAAATGCCGGAAGGAAATTACCAAAAAAACCTACACCTAAAATGGAGAAGAAGACTTTAATGTTCTTTATTTTATTTAAGTGGTAAAGGCCAACAGGAAGGAGAAATAGTCCAGCTAAACTCATTCGAATTGCTCCGACTTGAAGGTTGTTGAAGATTTCTTCGCCTTCAAGAGTAAACATTCCTCTCCTCATTAGCATAAAAGAACTACCCCATATTATCGCTAATAGAATTAGGATGAGCCAATTTTTTAATTCCAGTCTCATAATGATTTTTTCTTGTTGTAAAAGTAGGGTTTCTTTTAATATTCTTGAACGAAAATGGACTTGTTTCTTTATCTGATTTTAAGTTTTCATCTTGTTAAAAAAAACAAAATTTATCAACATTTTTTATGAATATCCCACAATTTACCACTAGTTATTTATTCTGTATAATCCTTGTTATTTCTACTTTTTAAGAAAAAACTTGAAACTTTTTAGTTTTATATGCGTTATAACTTATCAACAATGTGTTTATTTGTGGTAAAAAGTGGTAAATAACCATTATTTTTGCTCATTATAAAGCTATGATAGGACTTGTAGGAGAATTTGAGGTGAAAATGGACGCTAAAGGGCGTTTCTTGTTCCCTTCCGGTTTACGGAAGCAGCTTTCTCCTGCTGCCCAAGAAAATTTTATGTTGAATAAGGGTTTTGAAGAATGTTTAACGTTGTATCCTATGAATGAGTGGGAGAAAATCAGCGAGAAACTTTCTAAGATGAACTTATTCAAACCAAAAAACAGAATGTTTTACCGTTTGTTTCATCAAGGAGCAAAACAAGTTATGTTAGATAACGTTGGTAGGGTTCATGTTCCTGTAACACACATGGAAAGAGTTGGTTTGAAGAAAGAAGTGATGTTAATCGCTTACAACGATAGAATTGAAATTTGGGACAAGTCTAAATACTTCGAAATGATCGAAGGAAGCATGGCTGATTTCGCTGATTTAGCGGATGAAGTAATGGGTGATTTAGATGACGACAAAGAATAAACAAGAGGAGTATCACATACCAGTAATGTTGAATGAATGTCTTGAGGGATTAGAAATAAACCCTGATGGTATTTATGTGGATGTAACGTTTGGTGGTGGTGGACATTCTCGTGAAATTTTCAAAAAACTATCTTCTAAAGGTCAATTGATTGTATTTGATCAAGATCCTGATGCAAAGAAAAATGCATGGGAAGCACCTAATTTTCATTTTATAGCAGCAAATTTTTCTTTTATCTCTAATCATTTACGTGCTATGGGGATTAAGCATGTAGATGGGGTTTTAGCAGATTTAGGTGTTTCTTCTCATCAGTTTGACGAAGGAGAAAGAGGTTTTTCTATTCGTTCGAATGACGATTTAGATATGCGAATGAATAAATCTGGCGATATAACTGCTAAAGATGTGGTGGCTTCTTATTCGGAGAGGGATTTGACGAAGGTCTTGAAAATGTATGGTGAATTGCAAAATGCATATAAAGTTGCTAGTACAATTATTCTTGCAAGAGAAACAAGAGAGATAAATACTACTGGTGACTTAATGGAGATACTAGCTTCTTGTGCGCCAAAACATAAAGAAAATAGGTTTTTTGCTCAGTTATTCCAAGCGCTTCGAATTGAAGTGAATGAAGAGATTGACGTACTAGAACGTTTTTTAAAACAAATGGAAACGGTAATAAAACCTGGAGGAAGGTTGGTGGTTATGTCTTACCATTCCTTAGAAGATCGTTTGGTGAAAAATTACATGAAGAGAGGTTCGATAGAAGGGAAGATAGAAAAAGATTTTTACGGAAATATTTTAAAACCTTTCGATGAAGTTGTTCGACATCCGATAACGCCAAATGAAGAAGAATTAGAATTAAATACTCGCTCTAGAAGTGCAAAATTGAGAATAGCTGTTAAGAGAGATGGGGAATGAATATTTAGATAAAGAGAAAGCTGTTGAGAAAGAACAAAAGGCTAAAAAAACGAAGAGAAAGGTTTCGACTCGTTCAAAAGGTGCTTTTGTTCAAATTTTAAATGGAGACTTTTTAACTAAGGAGTTTGTTTTGAATAACTTATCCTTCATTTTTTACATCATTTTTTTGTTGTTATTACTAGTGGGAAAAGGGTATTATGGAAAGCAATTGGCGAAAGATGCAGATAAAGCTCAAGATGAGTTAAATGAACTTTCAGCGGATTATTTAGAAGTAAAAGCAAAGTTAGAAGAAGAAACGAGAAGACAGATTTTAATAGAAAAATTAGGTGGAGAAGGACTGATTGAGACAGTTAACCCTACTAAAGTGATTCGAATAAAAAAGGAGAAGTAAGAGTTGAAAGAAAAGAATAGCATAAAATTAAGGGTAATGACGGTTTACATTGTATTCGTCCTTATCATGCTATTGGTGCTTTTTAAAACATTTACAATCCAAATGGAAGGTAAATCTGGAATGCTTTCTGAAGACGAAGATAAAATTCCTACAAGAATCATTAAAAGAAAACCTAGAAGAGGAGAAATATTAGACGTGAACTTTACACCGCTCGTAACTTCAATTGCTACTTATGAAATCCACATGGATCCAACAGTGGTTAAGGACGATGTGTTCAACGATGAAATTTCCGATTTAGCAAAAGGTTTAGCTCGTATGTATACAAATCGTTCTGCAAGAGAATGGGAAAATTACATTCGTTTGGCAAGAAAAAGAGGGAATAGGTACCTGAAAATTAGAAGTAAAGTATCTAACGAAGAAAGAAGACAATTAGCTGAGCTTCCAATTTTCAGGTTGGGTAGAATGAGGGGTGGATTAATTGACAACGATGTAAAAATTCAGCGAAAAAAACCTTATAACCAATTGTTAAGAAGAACTTTAGGTTACGTTTCAAATGATGAGAGAAATTTAAAAGTTGGATTAGAAGGAGCTTATGATGACTATTTAAAAGGTCAATATGGTGAGGAGATTGAACAAAAAATTTCTACAGGATGGAAAAGAACTGGTCAGATAATAAATGAAGCAGTTGAAGGTGCTGATATCGTTACTTCTATCGACATAGAGATTCAAGAAGTTGCACATTATGAACTATTGAAACAGTTAGAACAACACAAAGCTAAGCATGGATGTGTTGTTGTAATGGATGTTAAAACTGGGTTTGTAAAAGCAATTGTAAATTTATCTTTAGGAAATGAAGGGAAATATTATGAGTCCTACAACCAAGCAATAGGTACGAAAGAAGTTCCTGGTTCGACTTTTAAACTTGCCTCATTAATGGCTGGCCTTGAAGACCAAAAGTTTAGTATTTATGATAAAGTTCAAACCGCAAAAAAATATACCTTTTATGATAATTCTTTAAATGAATCTCATGGAGAAGATCATGGAGTGATTACCATAAAACATGCTTTTGAAATATCGTCTAATGTAATTTCTCAAATTATTAATGAAGCTTATAAAGGGAATGAACAAGCATTTGTAAACAGAATAAGATCGTTTGGATTGGGTGACCCTTTAGGAATCGAAATTAGTGGTGAAGCAAGTCCAACTTTATATGAACCTGGGTCAAAGAATTGGTCAGGTATTTCTTTGCCATGGCTTTCTGTAGGTTACGAAACGCAACAAACACCTTTACAAACGTTAGCCTTTTATAATGCAGTAGCCAATAATGGAAAGTTGGTAAAACCTCAGTTTGTAAAACAAATCAAAAGAGGTGCTGTAGTTGTGAAGGAATTCGATACAGAGGTAATTAATCCTAAAATTTGCTCTAGTAAAACTTTAAGAGATTTAAAGCTGTGTTTGGAAGGAGTGGTTAAAAATGGAACTGGAAGAAAATTAAAATCGTCTTATTTTGATATTGCAGGAAAAACAGGTACTGCTGAGATTTTAAATGATGATATGCGTTATGGTAATAGAGGAGAGAAAAAGTACCTTGCTTCGTTTGCTGGTTATTTTCCAGTAGAAGATCCAATCTATTCCTGTATTGTTTCTATCGCTGCCTCTGGTGAAAATATTTATGGTGCTTCAGTGTCGGGAACTGTGTTTGCTGCAATCGCAAACAAAGTATATGCAACAAGTTTACAATACCATAAGGCTGTTAATGAAAAGTCTAATAAAACAGTAGAAACACCAATTTCTAAGGATGGGAATTTATATGATTTACTAATGGTAATGAATCAATTAAATGTTCCTTATAAAAAGAGTACGGATAATGAATGGGTGAATACACATGCTAGGGAAAAACATGTTGACCTTTCCAAAAGGGAGATTAGAAAAGGGGTTGTTCCAAATGTAATGGGAATGACAGCCAAAGATGCTATTTACGCAATTGAATATGTAGGTATGCGAGCAGAAATTAATGGTTTTGGAAGTGTTTACCAGCAGTCGTACAAACCAGGAGCACCTGCTTTCAATGGAGGTGTAGTTGAATTAATGTTGAAATGATGAGAAAGTTAGCTGAAATATTAGAAAATATTAATGTTCGTTCTATTGAAGGGGAGAAAGACCTTTCTGTAAATGAGATTATTTTTGATTCTAGACAAGCAAAAGCAGGATCATTGTTTGTTGCTATTAAAGGTTTTACGATGGATGGTCATGACTTTATTGATAAAGTACTTGAGCAAGGATGTAAGATTATTGTTTCAGAAAAAGAGGTTAAAACAGATTTAGAAGACGTTACAATTGTCATCGTAGAAAATTCGAGTTCTGCTTTAGCTGAGTTAGCTGCTAATTTTTATGGGAACCCTTCTAAAGAAATTAAATTAGTTGGGATTACTGGTACGAATGGTAAAACTACTACTGCTACTCTTTCTCATGATTTATTTACTAAGCTAGGATATAAGTGTGGTTTACTTTCGACAGTTGTGAATAAAATTGGAACAGAAGCTATTCCATCTACTCATACCACTCCAGATCCTGTTAGTTTGAATGCTTTATTGGCTGAAATGGTAGAAGAAGGTTGTTCTCATTGTTTCATGGAGGTAAGTTCACATGCAATTCATCAAAATAGAACGCATGCATTGCAATTTACTGGAGCTGTTTTTACGAATATCTCTCACGATCATTTGGATTACCATAAGACTTTTAAAGAATACATCCATGTGAAGAAAAGTTTCTTTGATCATTTACCAAAAGGGGCTTTTTCATTAACGAATGCCGACGATAAGAATGGAGGCGTGATGTTACAAAATACAGCAGCAACGAAGTACACTTACGCTTTGAAAACTCAAGCAGATTTTAAAGTTAAAGTCTTGGAAAACCAATTTTCTGGTTTAACATTAAATCTATGTGGAACTGAGTTTTGGTCGAAATTAATCGGTCAATTTAACGCCTATAATTTGGTTACGGTTTATGCGATTGCTGAGCTATTAGGAGAAGATAAATTAGAAATTCTTACTGCTTTAAGTAGTTTAGAATCAGTAGATGGCCGCTTTCAGTATGTTACAAGTAATGGAGGTGTGACTGGGATTGTGGATTATGCACATACTCCAGACGCATTGGAAAATGTACTAAAAACCATTAGTTCTATTCGAACAAGAAATGAAACGGTTTATACTGTCGTAGGATGTGGAGGAGACAGGGATAAAACGAAAAGACCTAAAATGGCTGCAATTGCTTGTGAATTGAGCGATAAAGTAATTATTACTTCAGATAATCCAAGAACAGAAAATCCACAAACGATTATTGATGAAATGATGGAAGGTGTAGAAGGGCAGCATTTTAAGAAAACGTTGTCTGTTTTGGATAGAGGACAAGCGATAAAAACGGCTGTTTCAATGGCAGAAAAAGGAGATATTATTTTGATTGCAGGAAAAGGGCATGAAAAATACCAAGATATAAATGGGGTGAAACATCACTTTGATGATATGGAATTAGTAAATGAACTGTTTAAAAAACTAGAAAAATAATGTTATACTATCTTTTTGATTATTTAGATTCGATCAACTTCCCAGGAGCGGGATTGTTTAATTACATTTCTTTTAGAGCTGCAATGGCATTGATTACGTCATTGATTATTTCAGTATTTTTTGGAAAACGTATTATTAACCTTCTTAGAAAGCAACAAATTGGTGAAACGGTTCGTGACCTAGGTTTGAAAGGTCAAGTAGAGAAACAAGGTACCCCAACAATGGGTGGTTTGATAATTCTAGGGGCTATTTTAATACCAACATTATTGTTTGCTAAACTGCATAATATCTATGTTGTTACCATGTTAATTGCAACAGTTTGGCTTGGTATCATCGGTTTTATTGACGATTATATTAAAGTCTTTAAAAAGAACAAAGAAGGATTATCTGGTAGGTTCAAAGTTATTGGTCAATTTGGTGTTGGAATTTTAGTAGGAGGTATTTTATACTTCAGTGATGATGTTCAGGTGCACAAGAGAGTTGCCGCAGAATATGAACTTTCAGCAGATGAAAAGTTAGTTACTGATCAACACAAAGAATTAGACGATGACGGAGCTACGAAATGGATTAGAACAGATGCGATGACAACTACTATTCCTTTTGTTAAAGGAAATGAGTTTAACTATTCGAACCTAATTGGTGATAGTTCTTATGGTTGGTTGGTTTTTATTCCAGTTGTTATTTTAATTGTAATCTCCGTTTCCAATGGAGCAAATTTAACGGATGGATTGGATGGATTAGCTACAGGGACTTCGGCGATTATTGGACTTGCTTTAGCTGTTTTAGCTTATGTAAGTTCAAATGTTCATTTCTCAGACTATTTGAACGTGATGTACATACCTCTAGCAGAAGAAATGGTAATCTTTATTTCAGCCTTTGTTGGAGCTTGTATTGGCTTTTTATGGTTCAACTCTTATCCTGCACAAATATTTATGGGGGATACAGGTTCTTTAGCTTTAGGAGGAATAATCGCTGTATTTGCAATCGCTATTCGTAAAGAATTATTGATACCAGTTTTATGTGGAGTGTTTTTGATAGAGAACCTTTCGGTAGTGATGCAGGTAACTTTTTTCAAATACACGAAAAAAAGGTTTGGTGTTGGTAAACGGGTCTTTTTAATGGCGCCTCTTCATCACCATTACCAAAAGAAGGGAATGCACGAAGCAAAGATTGTTTCTAGGTTTTGGATTGTAGCAGTTCTACTTGCAGTAATAACCATAGTAACTTTAAAAGTAAGGTAATGACAAGACGTGTTTTGTCAATTTACAACACAAATCTTGTCTCAAGAATATAACAATGAAAACAGATAACAAACATATCACAATTTTAGGAGCCGGCGAAAGTGGAGTGGGTGCTGCTATACTTGCTAAAAAGCAGGGTTGGGAGGTGTTGGTTTCTGATTTTGGTAAAATTAAAGAAGAGTTTAAAGAAGAGTTAGATAGAAACGAACTTAAATGGGAAGAAGGTAAACATACGGAATCTATTGTTTTGGCATCTGATTTAGTAATTAAGTCACCAGGAATTCCAGAAAAAGCTCCTTTGATTCAAAAATTAAGAGCAAAGAAAGTTAAGGTTGTTTCAGAAATTGAATTTGCTAGTTATTATTCGAAAGCAAAAACAATATGTATCACTGGAAGTAACGGTAAGACAACTACTACTATGTTGACATTTCATATCCTGAATAAGGCAGGTATAAATGTTGGTTTAGCTGGGAATGTTGGGAAGAGCTATGCAAAACAAGTAGCAACAGAAGATTTTGACTGGTATGTAATCGAGCTTAGTTCTTTTCAGTTGGACGATATGCATGAGTTTAAGGCAGACATAGCGATGCTTTTAAACATTACGCCAGATCATTTAGATCGCTATGATTATGAAATGCAAAATTATGTGAATTCAAAATTTAGAATCCTCAATAATTTAACAGAAAACGATTGGTTCATCTACAACAGTGATGATAAAATCATTCAAAAAGAGATTGAAAAAAGAAAAATTAAAGCAAGGTTAGCTCCCTTTTCTTTAACAAATAAGATAGAACAAGGAGCATATTTAGATAAGGAACAAATAACAATTACAATAAACGAAAAATTCACTATGTCAATTCACGATTTAGCATTAAAAGGAAAGCACAATAGCCAAAATTCAATGGCTTCAGCTGTTGCTTCCAGAATCTTAGACATCAGAAGTATGTCTATCAGAGAAAGTCTAACAGACTTCGTAAACGTTGAGCACCGTTTAGAATTTGTTGCAAAAGTTCATGGAATTGAATTTATCAACGATTCTAAAGCGACAAATATTAACTCTACTTGGTTTGCTTTAGAAAGTATGGAAAAACCAACTGTATGGATAGTGGGTGGTGTAGATAAAGGAAACGATTACACGGAGCTTTTAGACTTGGTAAAAGATAAAGTGAAAGCAATTATCTGTTTAGGATTGGATAACTCTAAAATCATTGAAGCTTTTACAGGAGTTGTGGATACGATCGTGGAAGCGAAAACTTCTATGGAAGCCGTAGCTTATGGTTATAGATTAGCGAAAAAAGATGAAACAGTATTGTTGTCTCCAGCTTGTGCTAGTTTTGATTTATTTGAAAATTACGAAGAAAGAGGAGATATGTTTAAAGAGGCAGTACGTAGGTTATAATTAATAAATATTATGGAGAATAAAATAAAAGAAAAATTAGGTAAATCTCTTGTTGAATCAAGAAAAGAAAGCCTAGAAAAAATGCAAAAGACTTCCATTCGTCCACATGGTAAATTATGGGGTATGGATGTTTTCTCATGGTATTTACCAACTCCAGAATTATTAGCAAATACAATTCAAACTTTCCCTTTTCCAGTTGTTTGGATTGGTGGTGCTAAAGAAATAAATGAAACGTTAGAATTAGAGGCTGAGCTTACTCATTTTTTAAATACGATTTTGTTTCATGATTCTTCTAAAATGAAGTTATCTGTTGAGAATTGGAGAAATACCAAATCGGTAGCTGCGGTAAGTACTATTAAAGATGCATTGCGTTTAGCTAGTGCTTTCAAACAAAAAAACACTGTTTTGCTTTTTACCGATTCAAGTGAAGATTGGGAAAGTAAAAAAGAAGTATTTGAAAACTTTTTATCATTACATCAATCATTTTAAGTGAGGGCTTATTTACAATATTTAAAAGGTGATCGTGTTATTTGGATTATAACGCTATTGATGCTAGCTTTTTCGTTGGTTAGTGTGTATAGCTTCGTTCCTATTTTGGTGAAAATCGAAGGAGGAACTCCTTTTAAGTATTTGTTTAAGCATTTTATTTATGTCATGATTGCTTTTGGAACGATGTTTTGGGTACATAAAAGAGATCCAAAATACTTTAGTAAAATTGCAAAATTTGCATATTATGTAGCCATCGCTTTATTAATATTTACTTTTTTCTTCGGAACAAGGGTAAACGACGCAGGTAGGTGGATTCGAATTCCTTTTGTAGGTTTAACATTTCAGTCTTCTGATTATGCAAAGCTCGCTCTTATTTTAACCGTTTCTCGTTTATTGGTGGTTAAAAAAGAAATGCTGAATAATTGGAAAGAAGGATTTTTACCTGTTATGGTTCCGATTTTTGTTATCTGTGGGTTAATTTTAAAAGATAATTTTTCAACTGCAGCTTTACTATTCACCATTTGTTTTGCGCTTTTATTTGTCGGAAAAGTACCTTTCTCTAAGTTAGCGACAGTGGTTAGTTCAGGTATTTTAATATTAGCATTAGTAATTGGTGTGCATAAACTTTTACCTGAATTAAACTTGCTGCCAAGATATGAAACTTGGGAAAACCGTATAATGAACCTTGGTGGAGGAGTTGAGAATAGAATTGCAAACTCACAAGCAATTAATGCACAACTAGCTATATATAATGGAGGTGTTTTTGGACAAGGAGTTGGAGATGGTAAACTGAAAGAGTATTTACCAGAGGCGTATGCTGATTTTTACTTCTCTAGCTATGTAGAAGAGTTTGGTTTATTCGCCGCTTTTTTCTTGGTAATGCTTTATTTAATCCTTTTGTATCGAATTATTCAGATAGGATTGAAGTCTGAGAAATTATTTGAAACTTACCTCTGTGTTGGAATTGGAATATTAATATTGATACAAGCATCTGTGAATATGCTTGTTTGTACAGGTGTTTTTCCAGTTACAGGTCAAAATATGCCTTTATTAGCAATGGGAGGTTCTGCATTAATTATGACATGTGTAGCAATAGGCGTTGTTCAAAGTATTGCTAGAAGTCAGATGTCAGAAGAAGAATTAGAAAGTTCTAAACCAGATAATGAATACCGAACAGATGAAAATTAATAGAGTTATTATTTCTGGCGGTGGCTCTGGAGGTCATATTTTTCCAGCGGTTGCAATAGCAGATGAAATAAAAAGAAGAAACCCAGAAGTTGAAATACTGTTTGTTGGCGCAAATGGTAAAATGGAAATGGAAAGAGTGCCTAATGCCGGGTATAAAATCATTGGATTGGATATAGTTGGTTTTCAAAGAAGGTTGACCTTTTCCAATTTTTTATTACCATTTAAAATTGTTGCGAGTTTATTGAATGCATATAAAATAATTAAGAATTTCAAACCTCAAGTTGTTATTGGTGTTGGAGGTTATGCTTCAGGACCAACATTACAAGCAGCAACTTTTTTAAAAATTCCAACTTTAGTTCAGGAGCAAAATTCTTTTCCAGGAAAAACGAATAAAATTTTATCCAATAAGGTAACTAAACTATGTACAGCGTATGATGGTTTAGAAAAGTTCTTTCCAAAAGATAAAATAGTTTTAACAGGAAATCCTGTGAGAAAATCAATGGTTGAAGTAGACGGGAAAAGAGAGGCTGCTTTTCAGTTCTATGGGTTAGACAGCAGTAAGAAAACGATCTTAGTTATTGGAGGAAGTCTTGGTGCAAGAACATTAAATGAAAGTGTTTTAAATTGCCTTTACGATTTTCAAAAAGAAGAGGTTCAAATTTTGTGGCAAGGTGGTAAGTTTTATTTTGAAAGTCTATCCAATCAATTAAAGAATCAAGATTTACCTAATGTAAAAATGGTTCAATTTATAGATAGAATGGACTTTGCTTATGCATTAGCGGATGTCATTATTTCTAGAGCAGGTGCTATTTCTGTTTCTGAACTTTGTTTAGTAAAAAAGCCAGTAATTCTAGTACCCTCTCCAAATGTAGCAGAAGATCATCAAACTAAAAATGCGATGGCTTTAGTTAATAGTAATGCAGCACTATTGGTAAAAGATAATGTAGCAAAACAAGAGTTAATACCTACAGCATTTGATTTGTTGA
>Ga0228614_1000113_pt1 | contig 50547 bp, 58 predicted proteins | sample 15DmetaG_FD_190531 | JGI IMG/M metagenome (GOLD analysis project Ga0228614, IMG submission 190531) | Seawater microbial communities from Monterey Bay, California, United States - 15D | ecosystem: Environmental > Aquatic > Marine > Coastal | place: USA: California | collected 2016-10-13
AATTATTTAGTATACTTGGAAAAGATAATATATTAAATATAGTTACTACATTTTACAACTACGTATTTGAAGATAATGAGATCTGGTTTCGTAAAGTGTTTGAAGAATCTGGGGACATTGAATATCACATTAAGGGACAAAGCTACTTTTGGTTTGATGCAATGGGAGGAGGAAAATACTATAGAGGGGGGAAAAAATTAGTTAACTTAAAGCATAGCAATGTTTCTGAAATATTGAATTCAAGAGGTGCAGAGAGATGGATGTTTCATATGTATCGATCTCTAAAGACCCATAGTGAGATTTTGTCTAAAGATTCAAGAGTAATACCTTGTATTTTGGATTTCTTACAGTATTTTATGGATGAATATGCAGTAACGTTTGATTTTAATTTCATTAAAATTAGGTCATCACTATAAAAAATAAGATTTTTTTTCAATAAAATTAGATATACAGTTTAAATAAATATTCTTTAGGATAAAGAAAAATATTATGAAATCGTTTAATATTTTAAGTCGTACTCCTAAAATGATAGTTAGAGCGATACACTCTAATAATTGTTATAATAAAAAGAATATTGAGGAATTTAATAAATATAGGAGCTTATTTTCGGAAAATTATACCTGTCCTACTATTGCTTTTATTGGGGGAGGAAAAATGGGAGGATCAATGATTAAATCTTATGTAAAGCATTATCCTAATGATTTAATCCACGTTGTAGATACAGATCCAGTGTGTTTAGACAAATTTAATGGAATTCCCAATATTCTTCCATCTTTAGATTCATCAGCTGCTATGTACGAAGCTACAACTATTTTTTTAGCTACAAAACCGCAGTTTATTAAAGAAGTTGTAACACAAATCAAACCATTAATAAGACCCGAACATATAATCGTATCTATAATGGCAGGTATTAATATAGATAGTTTAAGTAAAATGCTTGGTCATCGAAAAATAGTACGGGCAATGCCAAATATTACTGCACAAATTGGTGAAAGTATAAGTGTATACTACCCATCAACGAATATATCTAGTGTTGACTGTCAGGATACAAGACGAGTACTGGGAGCATGTGGTCCATATGCAGAAGTATATGATGAAAAAAGTATTGATATTTCAACAGCGATTTCCGGAGGAGGACCTGCATATATTTATTACATGGCAGAGCACATGTGTAAGGCAGCAATAGATTTGGGTTTTGAAGAGGATCAGGCTCGGTGTATAGTTAAACATACGCTTAATGGTTCTGTATTATTATGGGATGACGCGTCTTTACCTGCTGAAACACTTCGGCGTGATGTTATGTCACCTGGTGGAACAACTGAAGAAGCCATAAACTATTTTGATGCACAAAATCTTGGGTTTCATATCCAGGAGGGGATAAAGAAATCCTATAAAAGAGCAGTTTCAATCTCGAAAAACTAAATTGAAAATATTAATCATATATATTTAAACTAAAAAATATGTATGATGACAAGAAATGCATTAAAAAATCTTATATAGAACTTATGGTTTTAGTGTTAAATGATCCTTGGTTTAGACTGAGATACAATATAAGCAAAGATAAATTTCTTATATCAAAAATAAGAAATGATCTAAAACTTTTACATAAAAAGAAAAATATGTATAGGATACCAATTACTTAGGTGATATATCTTCGGTAATAGGAGTTTTGTCATCTGATTCTACTGATTCTTTCTTAGCTTTATCATCATTTGATTCTTCAGATTGGGCTAATTTTATCAATTCGGTTAACTTGTTGTTTAGGGCACCAATATCAGTAAATTCCTCTGGTTTAAAGCTTCCTCTCATAGAGCATGTGCGTATTATTTCTTGCATAAAAACAATATCATTAATATTTATAGAATTTGTAGTTTTTGACATTTTTTTGTTTAGAAAAATAACTCTTAAATAGATATAAATTAAATTTTGTAATTTATTTATATCTTATTTAAATTACTGTTAGTTACTCTTGGAAACTGTTTCTACATATTTTTTAATTTCTTCTTTGGATTTTACAATATGAATAGGTCGAGCAGGAGTATAAATAGCTAATACCGTATCAAGTATAGTTTTATGACTATCATCAGTAGAATAAAGAAGCGTAAAGTGTAAACTTTTAGTTAATTTTTCTTTCAAACTAACGAGGCGTAATGCCATTATTCCTAGATAGTAAAATGGAGGTACATCGCCTTTAACACAATCTATTATCCATAAACACTTTAATTCTTGCTCAATACACTCATCTAACAATGATTCAATTTCATCTAATGTGTTATAAGTAAGTTGTTGTGCATCTGGACTCTTCCAATCTCCATGCGCTTTAATTTTAAGAATTTTGTCTGTATCCCATAATTCTTTTTTTAATTGTAACATATTTATACTTAACTAAATAATTTATAAATAATTAATAGCAGAATAAAAATAGTAATAAATAAAAATTTATAATTTTGCCACAGGGAAATATTTATTTTTGGTTTAACGTAAGTAAAATTTTCTTTGGGTATAAAATTAATATCATTTTTAGTAGTAGTTATTAGTATCATTCTGTGATCAGAGGGGTTATTATAGTTATCTAAGATTTTTGTACTAATATTCTGTGAAATATTATTAGTACAAAGTACATAATCTAAAATTTTATTATCAGTACAAGTTGGTATATCAGGAGCTTTAATGGTAAATTTATTTTTACTTATTATTTTTTTCATGATATCTATTTCTAGATTAAAATCACCTATTATTAATGATGTTTCATTAGTAGATTTTAATATACTTTTAAGTTGTGTATAGCAAATATCAAAAGATTTAACAAAAAATCCTTCATCAAAATTTTGCATATGAGTAAATATAATTTGAAGTTGGTCAAAAGTTAATATCAAGTAACCTTTTGACGATAAACAATCACTCATCCTACAAGTTTCAAATGGAAGGAACTTCAATTGGGTTAATTTTATATTAGATTTACACAATAACATTAAACCACTTGAAGTTATTATCCAATTATCTTTCTCATAGAATTTAAGATTAATATAAGTATCTGTATATTGTAATAAGTATTTTAATAATTTATCTTTAGTATCTTGTGTAAATACTTCACATAAACAAATTATATCTGGATTTGTATCAATAATTTTAGAATATAAATAAGTTACAATTTTAACTATATGATCTTCAGAAGTTATGTATGGAAGACAGTATGTATTATGCCATAATATACGCATTTTATTTATTAATTTAATTGATTAATTCATTTATAAATTAATCAATAAAGAATTTATTAATCCCAGAATAATGATAATGATTGCATTATTAATTTTCTATAATCACTAACTGTAGTTAATCCTGTGTGCTTGGTTAGTTCACTATCCTCCATTAGCAAGTAATCAATCATATTTGTTACCATCGTATTTTTGAAAAGTATTACCCCATCTTCAGAATCTTTATCGAGAATATTTTGTTCTTTAGGATTATAACTATAATCTATATAGTAATAATTTTTTCCATCTTCATACATAAATTCTCTAACTGAAACGGTAACTTTTGTTTTCCTATCATTAAATGGATTATCTATATCAAATCTAGTGATTTCAGTTTTGAGTAATTTTTTTGACATTATTTTTTAATAATAATATAATTTTTATATTTCAAATTTATTTCTTATTGAATAATAAATGTTTAACTTAACCCCTATGCAAACAGGAGGAATCGCTGTTGGAGTAATCGTTGTAATAGTAGTAGTAGTATTACTTATAATATTTTTACCTCATCATGGGTCTTCTTCTGCTGGTAATAAAAAACCAACTAAAGAATCTATTCAGCATGATATAGCAACTGTACAAGCTTCAATTGCAAGTATTACAGATACAAGCAATATATCAACATCAAAATCTTGTTTGAAAACAGCTTCTTCAGCTACAAATCAAAAAACTTTAGATTCAATAAATACCTCTATTACTAAAATAGCTAATAGTATTAAACATGCTACACTTTCAGAAAGCGACATGACTAATTTAACAAAATCAGTTAAAGCTCTACAAGATAAATCAGCACTGCTTCATAAATTAAGACCATGTGGTGATTATTGTACCGGTGGTGCAACCTATGACCCTGATAAAAATGAATGTGACGCAGATGTATCTTCTTATAATAAAACAATAGCAGCTCTTTCTGAGGATTTGGATAAGCTTATAGCTTCTTATGTTATTGATAAACCAGCAGGAGCTGGAGACCAACCATCATCTGGAGGCCAAACAGACTCTGGAGGCAAATCAGGATCTGGAGGTGATACACCAGATCCTAAAGATAATAATCCACCATCCAAACCAAAGCCACCTACAACAGAAAGTTGGGTACCAGCAAATAATAAATGTACAGATATTGATAATAGCAAAGACTTACAACTTAAAAGTACAGCGTGGTGTAAGGGTTCAAGCAGTGAAACGAAGAATACTTACTGTCAATCTACAAGTAGTAAAACGTGTAAAGGAGGAGAAAATGTAGGTAAACCATGTTGTGTCTAATATAAAACTACCGATAAAATTTTATTATTTATTAGAAATAATAAAATGAATGTGTATAACCAACGACTACAAAGTTGTAGCTCCAGTAATACTGCCTTAACTGGGTATACTAGAAATGGAAAATGTGAAAAATTAGAGAATGATATCGGTTCTCACCATGTTTGTTTAGATATAAACACGAACCCCAATTTTTGTACTAGTACAGGTCAAGATAATTGGTGTTCACAGAAGTCTCAATGCCACGATAGTGAGAAAATGTGTGATAAAAAGGATTGGTGTGTTTGTCAATGGGCTTTTAGCAGTGCTGTAGATAAAATTGGTTGTGATAATCTAAAAGTAAACTGTGATGCTACTAATATTAATGCATATAAAGATTTTAGAGATAATCCAAAATATAAATCAGCATTAGATTGTTTAAGAAAAAAATGTCAAATATTAGATAATTAACTATAAAATATATTTAAATTATTAACTACATTATATTCTATAAAAAGTTTTTGTTGAAAGTTTGATAAAATAGGTTGTTCTTTTAAACTTTCTTCGTTATATTCTTCTTTACAGTCACAAACCTTGCAACAAAATATATCATCAATATTTTCTAAGAAGTTAAATTTCTTACATTTAGAGCATAAGAAAGCTTTATTTAAAATATTACTGTTAAATTCTCTGTAATAAATATATAAAAAATAGTTGATAGATGAAGATAAGTAGGATTTGTCTTTATTATAATATAAACTAAATATTGGTAAATCTACCACTTGGTTTTTAAACTTAAATAAGCTTTCTAAATAGCTGATAATTTCAAAATGTATTTTCTTGGTATAATTAAAATAGTTTTTACATTGTTTAATTTTATATTGAAATGGTTTATTATTTTTCACTGACATATAGTAAAATTTACTAACTAATCTCAAATTATAGATAGCTATATATGAGCATTGCAAATAAATATTATTTGCAACATCCAAATCAAGAATTTTTAGCAATGACATTTATATAATATTTAGAGGAAAATTTTTCTTCTTTTCATCATTACTTTTTCTTCTAAATCAGTTCTTCCTTGAATATTAATAAACAACAATTTTCTTAATCCGTTTTTTATTACTATTTGTTTTTGTCTTGAAAAACAATAACAAGGTTCCTCTATGTAATTATGTATGAACCCATTAATTTTTTTATTATATATACAAAGTATAGGTGTTCGAAGACTAATTTTATCATTTTTTTTAATAACACCTTTACTAGACAATTTGGATATCATTTATTGTGAAATAATTTTAATTATAAATGATTTTAAAATAATAGTTTTCTAACAGTAATAAAATGATTATTAAAACCACAGAATTTGTAGAAAAATTTTTTAATGATTTTTATCAAATAGTATTTTATGCTAAAAATTACCAACAAATAAAAAATAAATTTTTCGATAATGTAAAAAGAATAAGTTATCAAACAGAACAAAGTATAGAAAGTGTAATGAATAAACAGTTAGAAAATCGCGCTAATTTTATGGACCCTGGTTATAAAGGAACCAAAAAGATTCCACCTTTATTCAATTTTGTCGGTAGTTTTGCAACGAAATCTTTTGGTAAGATTATGTCAGATATTGATGTAAATCAAACTCCTAATTTTAGAAGTCCTGGTATTATTATTCGTCTTAAAGAAATTATTAAAAAAACCGACCCATCTCTCAAAGATCCAAGGATGCCATTTTCTTTTATTAGATTTTATTTAGGAACTATTTCTGGCTATGAACCACCTTGGATGATTAACGAATTAGGAAATTGCGAGTTTGATATTGATGGAGTAGATGAATGGTTAGCTAAAATTCAAGAAATAGTTCCACAAGAAGTACATCGTGAGATTAATTTAAAATTAAATAAAGAGAGTTTGTCGTTGAAAGATTTAGTTGAAATTGACGATACTATGCGTAAATATACTTCTATAACTTGGTTAAATGAGGATGTCCAGAATGGTTATAAAGATTTGCATGGAGAAAGATATGATTTAGAAAATTTATTAACTACCACTAAATCAAAAATAGTAGTAAAGTTTATATATGAATATAATAATGAGTCGGGTTTTGACCAGTTAAATCTTAGAAAAGATTACATGTTAGTTGATCTATCTCTTAATCAAACACACGGTGATTTAATTTCTCTAACCTATTATTATTTAAATAACATATCTTATAAATTTAAAAGTTTAAAAAGGTATTTACCACCAGAGTTAGTAGATGTATACAGAGATTCTTTTGGAAATAAAGCTGGATATCTAACTACTGTTGGTACACGTCTAGATCTGTTAGATAAGATAGAAAGATATAATTTTGATGAAAAAATAATGTCCTATAAGGAATTTAAAAACTTAAGAAAAAATCTTGATGATTATGCAGAAAAACATGGATATGCAAAATATAATCCTGATTTCAGAGAGCAAACTATTAAACAAATGGATAAAAATGTACAAGAAATAATAGGAAAAATAAGAGAAGAATTATTTAAATTTTATGAAAATCAAATAGTTAATAGAAAAGAAGAGTTTTATTACTATTTATTGAGAGGTGAGGAAGCTAGTTTACAAATAAGCAAGTCTAGAATTATTGAAAGAATTTCTAATGGTATTAAATGCCCGTTTTTCTTTCTACAAGGGGAAGATTTAAAAATATTAATAAATCTAGCTTTAATATTAAACTTCGATCCAACCAAATTCTTGTATTGTATAAATGAATTAGCAAATATTACTGGTTATAATTCTTCCGATATATTTAATGGTTTAAATCACGAATCATTTTTACTAGAACATAATACAAATGGATTATATAATTTATATATTAATGAACTAATGTTAGCTACAAATAGTTTAGAAGAACTAAATCTAAGATTAAATGATTTTCATTTGAAATTAAATTATAAAAACAGAGAATATAGTTTATTTGATAAAGAAGATTTAATATTAGCTGAAAATAGAATTGATAAAATTAATGATTATCTTAAAACTAAAGGATTGTATATTAAGTATAGTCATTATTCAGTAAATAAGTATGAATTATTTCAATGGCACACTCATAGTTATGAAGATATAAGTTTAGAACAGGCTCAACAAATATTCATAGTAAAATTGTTAAAATAGATAAAAATATCATTTATTAAAATAATGATATTTAAAATGGGAATTTTAGGAGTTGTGTAAAAGGGAACTTAGATAATTAAGTGCTTCGTCAGTTACCAGAGAATTATCATTTACCCTACCGGTTGTTCTAGGAAAGCAAACAAACCCTGATCCTGATACATTTACCTCTCTCCCACCTGTGTCGGCCGCATAAATAGCATATGCAGTTGCTTCTGTTCCTTGTCCTCCGCAAGAAAATGAATTTCCAGAAGCATTTAAAAAATAGCTTGAATCAGAGTTAATATTTGTACTTCCTTTAATCATAAAAGTGCCTAAATTACTAGCAGCTCCTGTACCTATATATGATTTTAAGTTATTTTTGTAGAATGTACATCCCGAAACATTAATATCACCGGTATGCTCAATAAAAACAGCAGGTCCGTATGATTTATTTATTGAACATTCAACAATATTATTTCCAATACCTCCTGTGATTTTTACTGAGCCAGATCTATTTTGGTCAAATTTACACCCAGATACAACGATATTTTCACACCCAGTTGAGCCATCGCCGGTTGATGAATTTAAGTGAAGAGACAAATCAAGATTGTGTTCAAATAATGAATTGGAAATAAATCCAGATAATACATCAATTAAATGTATTCCCTTATTACTAGTTGAAAATTCACAATTTTTGATGATTATTTCAGTAGCATTAGTAATACTCACACATCCTCCTGCGGAAGTGTGGGTTGATAATTGTAAGTTTTCATATCCAGTTTGATTCTCATTTGTAGGTTCAGTTGAGTTCCAACCACAATTTTTAAAGACACAATTATCAATATTAATATTCTTTATATTTGTGGAAGTAATAGCATATTTACATGTTTGGAAAGTAACACCTGTAATATTTAAGTTATAAGTATTAGAATTAGTATAATTAGTAGTTATAATATCAGAACTTAGTGTATTGGATATAATAATATCGTCTTTATTGCCCATACCAAATATACAGACTGTGGAATCACCGATTGATATTGATTCGTTATATGTTCCTGGGAACAAAAGAATTGATACATCTGTTAATGAATTATCAGAAACGTATGTTAAAGCAGAAGAGATACTGGTGAAATATTTGTTAAATAGTGCTTCTTGGGAAGCACTAAGGTTTGGATTAACAACTAATAGTGAATCACCCGATAATTTTAAAGAATCAATGTATAGCTTTACATCATTATTAGAGACATTAAAACCATCAAGAAAAGATAGCTGGGTACCTGCTGAGTTATGAAAATCAGGAGATAATAAATATTTGTTGAAATTAAAGTATGTTTTTGCAGTGCTAAGATCAGTGTTAGTAGGATTTACACCATTGTCGATTTGAAAAGGAAGTTCATCAGAATCGTTAAATAAACGTAATATAGTACGATAAGGCATATTTGCTTATCTTAACTTTAATTTTTAAATATAAATAAAATTATTTACATAATATTATTAATGTCTTTGTATTTATTAATTATTTCTTCTTTTTGTTTTTTGGACATTGTATCCCAATTATGAAAAACACTATTTCTAAGTTTTAAAATATAGTTATCTAAACCATTTATTTCTGATTTTAATATATCATATTCGCTGTTAGATAAATTTAAATTAATTTTGTTTATAACAGAAATATAAATCAGTTTTGATATATTTTCTTGCTCATATGCCCTTTTTACATCTAGAAAATGATTATTTTGGTTAACTTGTTTATCAGGATGTAAATATCTAGCTAAGTTTTTATATATTTTATATAAAAATAAATTTCTATCAGAATTTTCAGTATCATTATCGTTTTTATCATCTATATCATTATTAATCTGGTAGGTATCTATATAATTTGATTGTATACTGTCAGATAATGTACTATTGTATAAGACTATCTTATGTTCAGTGGTAGGAGTTTGTTGTTCAGATTGTTCACGCTTTGATTCATTAAGTAAATTAAGAATGATATTCTTATTAATTTTACATTTTTTCTCTATAATTAGAATCTTTGAAACTAGATAATAAATTTCTTCTTCAACAGATATATCTGTATTAAAATCATTGATAAATGTATAATCTTGAAAGTCTCCCATTTATTATAAATAGAAATCTATATAAATTAATAAATAGACTATCTTTGAATTCTTTTATTAGTTAATAAAAGAATTCAAATTCTGGTTAAATAAAGATGAAAATCATCAAGGTCAAACATTAAGTTATTATTAAAGTTAGAAATTTTTTAAAAACTTATTTTAAAATAAATGGCAAATAATCAATTTAACACCAAAAGTTTTTTTATTGTACTATTCTTAATATTAGCAGTATATATTGGTAGTATAATTACATATCACTTCTTATATACACAAATATCAACATCCAAGTGTCCTCCAAATATGATTAATCCCGAATCATGTTCTTGTGGTACAGTTACTACTAAAGATAGAAAAGGATGTAAGCAAATTAAATGTAAAGAAGATTGTCCACCCAAGTGTCCAAAAAATAAGATCAATCCAGATTCTTGTTCTTGTGGCACTGTAACAACAAAAGATGAACAAGGATGTGAGCAAATTAAATGTAAAGAAGATTGTCCATCTAAAACTTATTTTGATTCATTTGATGATTTTTTAATGAGTAATCCTAAACCACAGGTATTTTATGAGACGTACGTAAAAGCCAAAAATCCAAATATAGTTAAACCATATCAAGCTTGTAATTTCAATAGTTCGGATGCGATGGATTGGGGTAAAAAGCCATGTAATGATGAGAAAACTTTATATTGTACTAGACAAGGATGTGCAATACCATGTAAGAATGATGATGATTGTAAAGTTTTATTTGGGTCAAACGATTTTAAAACTAAATCTGGAACTGGGAAATTTGTATGTCAAGATAAAATACCGCATTATATTGATGCTAGAAACCCATTAAAAGTAAACAAACCTGGTAAAAAATTTTGTCAGTTTAAACCAGATTTTGATATAAAAGACTTATATAAAAATGATTTTTCTAAACCACAAGCTATATGTAGTGATATATTTGGGTGTCCCAAAAAAGTGGGTGATAAATTACAGTGGAATTTAAAACCCTCAACTGACTGTAATCCGTACAATTGCCAATACGAGAATGGACCTAAAAAAGATGATGAAGCTTTTAAAAAAATGATTGATACATATTCCCCAGCTTTACAGTGTGAAATGGGTATTGATGGTGGGGTAACCTATATTAGACCTGCATGGGAGCAGGGTAACTGTTGATAAATTTTATTATTTATGAAGCTCACAAGATTTGAATTCTTTTATTATTTAATAAAAGAAGTCTAATATTACTTAGATAGTTTTTTCAAACCATATAATGTTATTCCAAAACCTAAAGCTACTAATGAATATTTTTTCCATGAAGCATTACTAGAATCTAATATATTATACTTGAATTTAAGTTTTTCATTAAGGGCATGTACATATCCAAATTCTCCACCTTCTAGCAAATTACAAGATTTTTTACAAGGTATATAATAAACTTCTAATCCCAAATTATAAGCATCTTCTGCATCACTAGCTGCTATTGCTCCTCCTCCAAAACAAAACCATGCCACAATATTATTAAAGATTAAAGGCGAAAATAGAATTCTAGCTTGTCCACCTATTTTGTCAGTAGTCTTACCGTCAGGACATCTAATCCTCCCTGACCAACAAACTTTATTATTATCCTGATGATAATCTGTATCATATAAGTGAGCGAATTTTAAATTTTCCCATCCTTGATCTACAAATCCACCCCAATCTAATATTTTTTTGGCTTGGACAGCTATTACTATAACATCTAGTTCATCCTGGACATATTTCATTAATTTTCCTATATCATCTTTTTCAGTTGCTGGGTCACCTCCAAACACAGCTGTCCAATTGTGGACCCCGTAAATTTTATTTAACTGATTAACTTTTAGTCTAGCCTCTATACAAACTCGTGGAAAATTATCAAATCCTCCTTCGGTATTCCCAGTCCATACTGTAATTGGTCTTTTAGAAGCTTCTTCACGCAGCTCTTCAATGGTAAAATATTTGGTGGACATTTTAAAAAAAATGAACAAGATAAATAAAGTTTTCAAATTTAATTTTAATATTTAAATATAATTATATTTAAATATTAAATGGATTTAGATACTAAAACAAAACTTAGAGTTAAATTATTTATACAACAACTTTCAAGAAGAAAGCTTGATAATGTTTATGAAACTTTTGATAATTGGAGTAAGGAGCGAAGAAAATTAGCTAAGAAGAGAGCTGATACAACTTTAATTGATTATAAGCTTGAAGAACTTAATAAAGAAATAGAAAGAATAGAAAACAGTGTAGAATAATTAAATATAATCACATACTTCCACCTTATCTATTTCATTAGCACTATTTCTTACTAATTTAAATGGTTTACCACAACCATATATTAGATTTTCATTAAAAAGTCTGTCACATTCTTCTTTACCTAAGTGTGGATTAATTTGTGTATTATTTTCCTTAAGTAAACCATGTCTAAATATTAAACAATTAGTTTGATTTTGACATACTTCTATTAAAGCGTTACAATGTGGGCAATTAAATATATAAGTTTTTTCACTTGAATCATAAGTTACAGATTTATCCATATTAAGAAGATAAAGTATTATTTTAGATTGAGAAATTATTTTTAAATAATTTATTATAATAAATTATTTTTAAATATGTTTATAACTTTAGCGAGAAAAATTAATCTCTTTAATAGAGATAGAAGTTTATTATCAAAGTCAGATGTGTCTTTAACGTATGTTTTTATAGTTACAACAATTTATTTAATTACTTGGTTTTCTGTAAAATACTATAATAAGGGTAAAGATAATATAAGTCAATGTAAAGACAGTAGATTTGAATGTTTAAAATCAGAGACAATACATTTAGTAGTACCTTTTACTGGTATTGTATATGGGTTTATAGCAACTGTATATAAAGGTTGTGATTTACTAGCATCTGGAATTAATTACTTTTGTTGTTGTTTTTACTGTTGTTGTAGTAATAGAAGTAATCAAAATGAGATAAGTATAGAATTAAATAACGCAACAGTTTAATTACATTTAAAATGAAACAGCTATACTAATTTTAACGATTTCCTAATACAATTTTCACAAATATCATATAGTTTATTAGTTTGTTCGCACATTTCACAATGATACATATGAGTTTGTGGTTTATAATCTACACCACAAACATCACATTTAAAACCATTTATGTAACTATTCTTCTCTAAAATTGTTGAAGGGTGAGAATTTAGTAATCCAGTTATTTTTTCTGGAGTAGTTTCATATAATATGTGTTCATGATGATTACAAGCAACTAATATTTTTTTTTCATTATTAGAAGTTGATGGAGGAAGAGATAAGTTTTTAACTTGCTCAGACAAAGCTTCTACTTTCCTTGATAACTCTAAAATAGTTTGTATAACTAAATTTTGTGTTACTTGTTCATTTAATAAAGTAGATTGAGGGTTTGTTTGACCGCCAACTATTGAATTATTAGATGGTTGTTGGACTCCGAATAATGAATTAGTAGGTTGTGTTGTTTGACCTCCAAATAATGAATTAGTAGGTTGTCTTGCTTGACTAACTACTGAATTAGTAGGTTGTGTTGCTTGACCTCCAAATAATGAATTAGTAGGTTGTGTTGCTTGACTAACTACTGAATTAGTAGGTTGTGCTGTTTGACCTCCAAATAATGAATTAGTAGGTTGTGTTGCTTGACCAACTACTGAATTAGTAGGTTGTGTTGTTTGACCTCCAAATAATGAATTAGTAGGTTGTGTTGTTTGATATCCGAATAATGAATTAGTAGGTTGTGTTGTTTGACCTCCAAATACTGGATTAGTAGATTTGGTTGGATCTCCGAATACTGAATTAGTAGTTTGACTTCCAAATACTGAATTAGTAGATTTAGTTAGATCTCCGAATGCTGAATTAGTAGTTTGACCTCCAAATAATGAATTGGTAGATTGAGGTATTGTTTGACCTCCTAATAATGATGAATTTTGTTGTTGATTACCCCCTAGATTTGATTGACCAAATAATGAATTTGGCTTTACGGTTTTTCCAAAAGACATTTTAATTAATTTTAAAATATATTTATTAACTAATCAATTTTATTTTAAAATTACAAAATTTCATCAAACGCATCTATTAACCTACCAGATGGATCAGTTAAGTCCCCACTCCATTTGGGCATCCAAGTTGGTAATTCTAAATCGTAATCAGGAAATTCACTATCAAAAATCTTTTTATAATAGGCTTGTTCCTTACTCATAAATTTTTCTTCATCATAAGTATCTATAATTGGTTCTACATATTCAGCTATTACATCTTTCCATGCTCTATTTAGACTAGAGTTTCCATCACTAAAACCTTCCTTCCTTCTCCAAACAACTTCCTGGGGTAATATATCTTCAAATGCTTTTCTTAAAATATATTTTTCATAACCATATTGAGGTTTTTTGACTTCACCAGGTAAATTTAATGCAAATTCTGTTAATACATTATCTAAGAATGGTTCCCTGAATTCTAATCCACAATCAGAAACAGTACGGTCTGACCTTAAAACATCATACTTGTGAAGTTCTTTAATCAATCTTTTACTTTCGTTCTCTAGAGTAATATTAGTAGGTGCATTATGGAAATATAAATATCCACAAAATAATTCATCCGCTCCTTCTCCTGAAAATACTACTTTATCATCTGAATTAGTAGATATGTATTTACTAACTAACCACATGGGAACACTAGCCCTAATCGTAGTTATATCATAACTTTCAATAGTTTTAATAATATTAGGTATTATATCTAAACCTTCTTTTTCAGTAAAATTAACTACAGTATGATTTGTTTGTAGAAAATCAGCTACTTTTTGAGCATAAAATAAGTCTGTACTTCCTTCCATACCAACTGAATAAGTTCTAACATTCTCAGGTCCTAATATCTTACAAAGTAATGCAGCTATCAAACTACTATCTAAACCTCCCGATAATAAACAAGCTATAGGACGGTCACAGACGACTCTTTTCTTAACAGCATTGAATAAAATATCCTTGACTTTAGTGATAGCTAATTCAGTATTACAGTTTTTCATTGATGAATCTAAGATAGGAATTGCAATACTACTGATTTCTAAATTAGGTACAGAATGATCAAGATCATATATGTAAGTAGTGTTAGGTTGAATATATTGAATCGTTTTAGGATCAGATAGAGGTAGTAAGCTTTTAACCAAGGAAGAAGTAATTAATTCATTATTTTTACTTTTAGCTATAAATAGAGGTCTTACACCAATTCTATCTCTAGCTATACAGAGTTTATTTTTTATTTGGTCAAATAGAACTATTGCAAATACGCCATCAAGTTTATCAATTGTTTTCTGAAAATTACCTAATTTTAAGTAAAGTCTTAATATTACTTCGCAATCGGATGTTGATTCACAACACAGGTCGTATTCTTTAATAAGCTCCTTATAATTATAAATCTCACCATTACAAACCAGAACACAATTATTAATACAGAATGGTTGATTAGCTAAATTTGAAGTATCCATAATACTAAGTCGATAGAATACAAACATACAATTTTCATCATTTTTTACTATTCTATTATCGGGTCCTCTATTTTCTAGCGGAATACCAGATTCTAGTACATCCACTAGATTTGTAGATTTTTGCGTTTGTAAAGTTTTAATAAGTGCCAATATACCACACATTTTTGTTTAAAGTATTTATTTTTTTAGATTAATTGTTAATGATATAAAATCATTAACAATTACTATTGAAATTTAACCTCCATTCATTTTCTAACATTCTAATGGGATGATTTTCAAGACTTCCAATTTTTGACCATTTTTTTAACTCATTATAAAAATTTATTATTTTTGGTTCATTTTCATTCCACCATTTTACATCTCTTTGTATTTCTATAGTACTAATAGAACCAGATTCTCCATTTGTGGGTGATCCAGGTTTAACATAATATTCTATATAAACTGTAGTGTTAATATTTAGTAAATTCATATAAACTTGGCATTGAATCCAATAATGCATAGGAATTGAAAATACATCAACTAGTTCCCTTTTTTTCCTATAAGGGCACTTAATTTCTATAATTTTATTATCGTTTTCTGTTATTCCGTCTACTATACCAGTAAGCCAATCATACTTATGATATTTCAAAACTTCATTATTTTTAGTTACAGTTATTCCATTTTCTTTTTGAAACCTAAGTAAAGCAGAGTTTTCGTATTTATTACCGTGTTCTGTATATTTATTTCCTACAAATTTATATTTATTTTCGATCTTTTTTTCCAATAGCATCCACGCTGTTTCATTAGGATTAAATCCTAGAATACTAGCAATATCTGTAGCGTAAATTTTTATCATATTATTAATATACTAAAAAAAATTGTTTATTAAATTATCAATTTGTTTTTTAAAGCTATTATTTTAACTTATTAAAATGTTAACTAATGAACTTATAACTTTTGGTAAATATAAAAATAAAAATCTTTCAATAGTTCTTAGAGATAGAGCTTATTGTAATTGGTTACTAAATCAAGAATGGTTCAAAGAAAATTATGAATATTTGTATAATCGTGTTAATAATTATAAACCTCAAACTTATTTCTTACCATCTGAAAATAAAGATTCTGATAGTTTCTTAGACAATTATAAATATTTTAATTTAACTCCTTTGTCTGAACTAAATATATTATTATCTGATTGTGATAAATGTTGTTACGAATATTATTTATTTATAATAAATGACATATGTAATCGTATACTAATAAGAATGGAAAATGAAGAAGAAAATCCATATGACATAAAGGCCCCAGTAAATTGGTTAAAAAAATTTGAAGAAGATTATAAAATTTCTAGAGAAGACTTTAAGGATTTTTTACAAGCGTATGAACTAAACAATATACCCTATATAATAGAAGATATCAAGAAACAAGGGGGGATAGATTACAAGGGAGCCAAATCGTTTAAAATAGCAAAAGCTAGATCTGAAGCACAAGAAGAGTGGTGGTCAGATATTATTCTTAAAGAAAAGTACGGAGAGAGACTTGGGGCACAATTTAAGTATGAAAATTGTATTTTTGACATGATTGTAATTGATGAAAAAATAATATTTGAGTGTAAGCTTGGTTTAAAAGATTTAGATGATACTCAATATATTAAATATAAAAAAGCTCTCGAGGAATATAGAATTATCTATTTAATTAGTTATGATGCTGTAATGGTAATGGAAAAACAATGTATTTATTGTTTAGAACCTGAAATATACATTAAATACTTACTAAATCTAACTAAGAAAAATAAATTGACCAAGTTTGACGAATTAATTAAATCTTTTAAAATAGAAAAAATAGATAATGTATCATGTATGTTTGAATATTAAAAATTTTTTATCTTACATTGCATTCAACTACCAAACCATCGTGATCTGACAAAAAACTATCATTTAAAATCGCACTTATAGTATTAAAACTTACTATATCAATATTATTAATCCATACTTTATCATATTCACGTGTATAGGAATGTGTATGATTACCATCTCTAAATCTGCTACTAAAATAAGTACTAATATTTGAATTATACATTTCATGCTTTTCATCTTGAAGAAGATTGGTATCACCTATCCATAGCCATTGTTCATTATTTTCATTTATGGATTTGATATGCGATAATTGTTTTTGTCTTAAATCTTTAGCTTTGTTTAAGAAGTACGTTTTGTGACTTTCAGTACTTTCTAAATGAGATGTATTAATTCTAATAATACTATTATTAACCTCAATTTCAATCCAGGAATTAACTCTTCCTTGTTGTGAATTCATTATATCAAAACCTTTGGAAATGATTGGGAATTTAGATAATATTACTTCGCCATATGGTCTAGCAGTAGTATTATTTTCATAAGGATGAATAAAAGCAGAAGAATATTCAGATAAATTATTTTTAACTATATCAAAAAAAGCTGGAATTACTTCTTGTAAACAAATAATATCTGGATTATTTTCAATAATCTTTTTACATATTTCTTCAATCCTCCACTTAAAATTATAATCATTCATAAAAAGATTCCAACTACAGATTTTAAGCATGTTTAATATAAATATATTATATTAATAATTAATCTCAATTTTTTTTATTTTATATTATAAATTAAATGGAAGATCTACAAGAATTAGATTTGGGTGAAATAGATGAATTACTAGATATAGAAACTGAGGTAACTGATTATCAATGGGAATTATTTTTTAGAATAACTAATAATATAGTCCCAACTATTTTTAAAGACTTACAGCTATACAATATTAAATTTTATGTAAAAGGAGGTAAAGCAGTTGATGCATATTTATCTGAAAAAGTTGGAAGTCCAGATTGGGATATAATAGTAGATCCAGAGCAATTTCAAATGTGTGTTGATTATATAATTATGCAACTTCAAAAAACTTTAGGTTCAAAAGTTAAAATTGATACTCAAATAATTACACTTAGTAGTGAAAAAGGTTTACAAATAGGTATGGATTACAGAGATTTATTCTGGGTAATAGATGTATTTCCTGGGAACATTGATAGGAGTAAACTCACAATAATTAATGATATTCCTTATTTAGGTTTATCATACCTTATTGAAGATCTAAAAGAAACTAGCTCTGACAGATCAGAAAGATTAGGGGATAAAAAAAGCTTTTTACCTACAAAAGAAGCTTTAGCCCAAAAGAAGATAGATACTAGTATTATGGCAGAACAAGATAAACAGGATTTAAAGGACTTTATAGAAACTCACTGTAGTGAAATTAATGGAGAATTAATGGAGGAATTAGATGAATTGATTGATGGGTTGGTAGATACTGTTAAACAAGATACAGAGGTTTTCTCTCATAAAACTATATCAGGATTTAAATCATTACAACAAGATTACGAAAAATTAAAAGAGAAAACTAAAAGAACAAAAGCTAGATTAGTAGAGCTACTAGCAATAAATGATGAGAATAATGTAATTCAGTTATCAAAAGAATTCGTATTAGAATTATGTAATTTTTGTACTGAAAATGTAGATGGAACTTTCCCTAATACTAATATAAATTGTCGCGATATAGAGCAAACTGATTTGTGTAAAGCTGAAGAATTAGTATAAATAGTAAATTTTATAAAGATTTGATAATAAAAAAAAATTATCAAATCTATAAAAAAATGAATACTGAATCAGTAAGAAATGAAATGATCCAAATTAATCAAACTTTATCTCAAATTAGTCAAAATATTGAGTCATTGACTAGGGTTCTACAAAATGTTACAGACACTGTTAATAACTTTATGGTAGTATGCCAGAATAATCCAGGTGAAGTAGTAAACGAAACATGCCCTACGCATTTTTCGGAGTGTCCTAATAATCCTGAATTATGTGTATTTGATTATGCATCTGAAGCAGACAAAGATGCTATTTGTAATGAACCATACTTTGCAAATAATTTAGCGAATAATCAAGCAGTTAATTCTACAGGTCCTTATCCTTATAGTCGTATGTCTGGAAGATTTAGGGTAGATAACACAGCTGCAATTAACCCTGACCCTATTGTCTTAGCTGTTAGGAAAGATTATGTAGGAGATAGAAATAGATTAGTATAATAATTTATTTACAAGACATACATTTTTCTGACCAAACTTCTTGTACATTAAAATTATTTGCTTTCATTGTATTCCAGAGAAATAAATTTGGTAGAGCTTTACCGCAAATTGCACAAGGAAAATACTCTTGTGATCTACGAACAGAAAATCCGGCTCTTGTAAATATTTCAGCTAATAAAGATATTAGAGTATAATTTGGTTCATGTGAAAGATCTTTAACTAAAATAATTTCTGTTTTTTCACAACCTATCTTCTCGCATACTTTTTGCCAATTACTATTTAAATGCGAATAATCATCTGAATAATTCTTTAGTAAGCCTATCAACCATCCAGGAAGTATTTCTTCGATATATTCTTTGACTTCTCCTAATGTAGCTAGGCCACTTAAATGCTTTTTGATTTCCTCTAAATTAGGAGGATCACTATAATCGTTTATACAATTTTCCATTTTAGTTATAAATTATAATCTTTAACTCAATAAACTTTTTAAAAAAGAATATAAAAAAATATTTTTTCCTCTTGTTAATTAATAAATATAAAATGTCAGCAGGAAGTATTTCCCTAGAATCATCAATCCGTACTTGTAAAGTTAACCCAGAAGAAGCTAACAGAATAGAATCTGATAGGTTTTTAAATGTAAATAATATGGTCTGTCCAATGTGGCAAGGTGTTGATCTAACTGGGCGCACAGTGTGTAGAGATTCTTTTTACACAAAACGCGCAGGATGTAATAGTGCAGAAGATCGTGTTGTCGTTGAAAACAATGTTTCTCGTCCACAATACTATGAATACATTACATTAAACTCTCAAGGACTCCAGCAAGGTGGAATGGGAGGAGGTACAGGAGGTAATAATCTACAACATCAAGACGCTCTTAGTAGGTCAGCTATGGTTGCAGATCTAACTCAAAATGTTCCTAGATTCGGTACTAGCAGTGCAGGTCCAATTAAAAACAACTGTGGTGCCGAAAGATACCGTCATGGTTTGAATCATGGTAGATAAGTTATTAACTAAATTAAATTTTAAAACACTATGTTTTAAAATTATTTTTTTTTATTATTCCAGACTTTTCCTATTGTGGAGAATCTATCTTCAACATTCATATTTTTATACATCTCCTTCTTACTCTCAGACTTCACAAATTTCTGGTAACTATTTAATGGTTTTGGTTTTTTCGTTTTAATACTTTTATTTTGATGATTATCTTTTTCTTTAGGTTTTTCTTCAAATAAATTTTTATACTTATTGTATATGTTTTCTATTTTACGTAATCTATTAGATCTAGTACACTTTTTATCCATATGCTGTCATAAAACTATTTGCTATATTTAAATTACCTTTTAAATTATTAGTTGGTTTTTTTCTAAACATATAAAAGCAAACAAACATAAGTGTAACACAAATTCCAATAAAAATTACAATACATAAAATAGTACATAAATTATTTTTAGAATCAGAGGTTGTAAATGATTCAATAAGTTCAGAATTATAACCTAACTTTTCAAATAAATGTTCTTTACTTTTAGGGCAACCTGTATGGGACTTGGAATTATATTCGAAATAAGGAAATCCTTGAGCTTTCCCTTGAGCTTCAGATGCACTAACCACTTTAACTATATTTTTAGATATTTCTTCGGATAATAACTCTTCCGCTCTTACACAATGCGGGCAATGTTCTCCCATGCTAAATAATAATATTTTCATTTATCTTAAAAAAATATAATAAAATAAAAAAATGTTTATCAATATATCTAAAAATTATTATATTAATACTGAACATATCTACAGTATTGAATTTACAGGTCAAATTCTTAAGATTAACATGCTAAATACAAAATATTATAAAATAAAATGTAATACAAATTTTTATAAAGAAATTATTAGTAAACTTCAACTAGATAATTTACCTTATTATAATCCTATTGATTTAAATCTATGATATAGATATCCTTTTTGTAGCTCTAGAAGTAATTATTTTTATATTTCTTTTATTAATATATACTCTGTAGATTGTATTATCTTCATTTGGTTCTTCTGTTTTATATCTTAATAGAGGTCTTAACTCATCTAAAAATTCTACAATCTCATTATAATAATATTTTGGTATTTCAAAATAATAAGCAAAATATTTACTATCAGTATAGAAATATGTTAAGTTATCATTCAAAAAATACTGTTCAACTATATTTTTTATATCTAACTCTGTATTTTTAATCAGAATATGAAGATTAATTGTTTGATTTGTATTCATTTTTATGAATACAAATACTATTCTTAAATTTATTAAAAAATCATATCAATAACATTCTCAGTATTTATAAATCTATTCCAATCAATTTTTATGACACGTGTAGTTTTGCTAATAGTATTTAACCACTCTTCGTAATTATATTTAAGATCTTTAAGATAATCTAAAGTTATATTTTTTTCGCACTGTCTATTCCTAAGTCTAATTCTTTCCAATGCAATTTCTGGTTCGACATCTAAATACACAATAAGAGAAGGTTTTTTAATAAAATTAGTCATATTAGTATATAGTTGTTTGTATGTGGTATAATCAATTTCTGATATTTTTCCTGCTTTATAAAGCATATTAGCAAAAATAATATCTTCCCACATTGATCTATCTTGAATAGTATTATTTTTATTCCAAATATTTTTTTGTTCTTGTTCAAAACGATGGTTTAAAAAGTATATTTGCATGGCAAATCCATATTTTTCCATATCTTCATAAAATAAATCCAAGTAAGGATTATCTTCTACAGATTCACCAATTATAGTCCAGGATAGTAATTCGGATAAATTATGGGCTAGAGTAGTTTTTCCTGCTCCAATCAATCCAGAAATTGTAATATTATGATTTTGAATTGCTTCCATTTTCTATATATTAGATATAAGTATTACTATATTTTAATTTTATTTTATCTATGTTAAAATTACTAGTATTAAATTATTAACATTTAGTGTCATTAGAGCAAGTTGGTATACAGTCAGTTAGAGCTGTATCAGAATACATCTTTGATAAATTATTTTTACAAATGGTATTTATTGTTTTATTTTTTTCCCACGAAGGAGAAATATTAGATGCTTCATCCCAATGATTAAAATCACACATTCTCCATCTATCTAGATCAAATGGATCTCGTAATGATAAGAAGGAAGGAATTAAATTCATATATTTCTCTAAAAATTTACTTTTAAAGTATAAATCAAAAGCTGATGCATTTTCATTATCAGCTTTAATAAATTTGGAATAATCTCTATTTCTAACTCCTTCGATATGTTTAACATACCTTAGTTCTAATATTTCATATTGCCAGAATCCATTAGAATTAGCAGACATTGTCATTTGTACAGTATCATAGTTTAAGAACGAAGCCATAGCAAAAATGGGTTCATCCCACATTGTATCAGTATTAAGTCTATCTGCTTTATATGTTCCTCCATACATCAAATCGTGTAAACACTCTTCATCGAAATTTTTATCACACCAATTTTCCATTTTATCTGATTTAACTAAATCTCCCCACGGTTGTCCAGGTTCTGGTAGACTTGCAGAATTAGTACCACTTCTTCCTGGTTTACATATATTAAATTCTTTAGTTACACCAGCTATATCAAACTTTGGAGATTCTATGTTACAATTATAAATATTTTTTAGAATTTCTAAAGCATTACCAGCATTAAACCATTCTAATAATTTAAATTGATATCCTTGAAGCAACATTTGTTGGGCTAATACAAAGACAGCATTACTTTTATTTCTTGCTATTATTGTATTACCAACGTTTAAAAAGATACCAGAGCCTATCCATCCATCATACCAAGTAGGACAACAACTCATTCCTAAACCAGGTTCACTAGCTGCATTAATTTCCATGTAACCATGTGATGGTACCCCTAACCACCATTTATTAGGATATTTGAATGGTGGATTGATTTCTTCAATAGATCCCTTAAGTACTGTAGGTACCTTATTATCTTTATCCACTGTAGGAGTATAAATATTTCTAAATATTGCTCTTGCATATTGCCAAACCGGTGCAGGACCCATTTTTGATCTAATAAATGTTTGTCCAGGTATACTACCACCAGTTTTAGTAACATCAGTTTCCTCAGTACTTATTATTAATGGTTTTGAGTCATACCACCAAGTATCTAAATTATAAATTAACCCAGATGGTGCATAAGGTAGACTAGTGTCACAAATTTTAGACCAACAATAATTGTCAATTTTTCCCGAAAAGTCGCAGTTATAATAAAACCAACGTGAGTTATAAAAATCATTAAGTTGAGAAGTTTCCATTGATGAAAATTTATCTGTAGCTAATGGATAGACTGCAGCTAAATAATCAACTAATTGTGTTCTATGTATTTCATAAAAACTAGGTTGTTTAATATTTAAACAACTTAGGTCGTCTTGTTTAAAAATAGGTTTGCTTTCTTCGTGACAATTTAATTTTTCTTGTATATCCACAATCTCTTCGTCTAATAGAAGGGTAAAATTATCTTTACTTGTACTAGAAGTTAATAATAGTATAATTAAGACAAGTACCATTATTGCACCAAAAACTAAGCAAAACATTTTTACGGTATTAATAATCATTTATTATAACTAACTACAAAAATAAGTTTATAAATAAATGAATGATTTGAATAATTATAAAATAGTTTTACTTGGAGATCATAATGTTGGAAAAACATCTTTTGCATTAAGAATAGTTAATAATAGTTATTCAGAAAAAGTAAATGCTACTATAGGTTGTGAATTTTTTACGAAAATATATGACATTCCAGGAAAATTCAGTAAAATGAAGCTTCTTATATGGGATACAGCAGGACAAGAACTTTTTAAAACATTTACTCAAAATTTTACTAGAAATGCTGTTTTATCTTTACTGTTTTTAGATATTAATAAAATCAATGATAAAACAGCACTTGTAAATTATATAAATGAATGGTCAAAATTTATAGAAGACAATTGTATATTTATTATAGTCCCTACTAAAGTTGATTTATATTCAGGAGAATACCCACAATTTTATTACGAAATAGCTGACCTTTATGAAAGAGAGATTCATATTGCACACCCTATAAGTTCTAAGACAAAATTAGGAATAGAAGAGTTAGAAAATCAAATTGTAAGAATTTTAGAACCAAAAAATATTGAGCACGTCTTTGATAGTATAAATATAAAAGAAAAACCAATTAAAAGTAAATGTTGTTAAAATTAATTAAAAATACATATAACTAAATTATATAATGCCAACTGAAGATCAAAAAATACAATGTCAATTTTGTAAATCTTTCGAATCTCCAAATATGATTATAAAAGATTTGTATTTAGGAAATTTATGCTTACTCTGTGTTACTAAAATGAAGTGTCTTCAAATGTTCTAAAGAATTTATATTTAAAAATATAAATTCATACATAAAAGATGTGTGACCTACACTTTATTGATGATCCAAATGATATTTATATTCATCCAATAACCCAGCAACTAGAGGAAATGAGTTTACATAAATCAATTGAAAGGGACGAATATGGATTAAAAGAAGTACCTCATAAATACACAATTCTATCAATAGATGTTGGTATCACTAATCTTGGTTTATCCTTAGCTATCCTTGATGAAGCATATCATGTTATACAAATAGAATGGGTTAACATAGTTGATATCACTGACTTTACTCATAATTACGATCTTTATGAAAAAGATTGTTGTGTGAATCATGACTCTAGAAATTTTGCTGACTGGTTACAACATTTTTTTCTTGAATATGAAACTTTATTTGAAATAAGTGATTATATATTAGTGGAAAAACAACCACCACAAGGGTTAGTAGTTGTAGAGCAAATAATTATGTTTAAATATAGGAATAAATGCCACTTAGTCCATCCTCGCTCAATGCATAGTTGGTTCGGCATTGGTAGTGCTAATATTCATGGCGAAGATGCATATGAAGAAAGAAAGAAGAAAACACAATTAATCGCAGAAAAAAATGTAAAATGGCATCCTAGAGCTATTGATTCTTACTCTAAACTAATTCGTAAACATGATGTAACCGATTCAATTTGTTTAATGTTGTTTTGGTTAATAGAGATGAATAAAAATTATACAAGAGAAATGAATTTAAAAAGAATATCATCAGTAAAATTAAAAAATAATATGTCTGCTCTAGAACTTATGGAACAATATAGATATATACAATATTAAATAAGATGAGAGCATTTATTTATTAAATCAGCTAAAACTTGGGCGTGACAATGGGGGACACCATTTTTAGTTTGATGATCACACCAACATCCCAAATTTTTACCTTTAAGTTCACCTAATTCGTAAATTAACCCTGTTTTGTATAGATGTAAAACATAAAGTATTAACGAAGTTCTTAAATCATATTGATTTAAGGAGAATGGATTTTTCCATTTACTTGCTTTAAGTACTTTAGTACCTACTCTTACTTTTTTATTCAAGGTTTTATCTAATTCAAATATACCTATTCTCCAATCTCTAGCTACATAGAGGTTATTTTCTGTATTACACCAGTCTGTAATATCCTTATAACCCATTTTTTCTAGATTTTTTTGTTTAATACACATTGCTGTTGTCATTTTATTTTATTTTTTAAAATAAAATGTATAATTTCAAATTTTTATTCTAGAATTTCCATTTCAGAGACTTTGAATTCTTTTGTTTCACCATTAGGATAATATCGTTTAACTTTTAAAGGCATCTTTTTCTCTAGAAGCTCTTTTTCAGCTATAGATATTGCATCATCTAGATCAGTAATGTCAACTAAAGGTGGCGCTCCTTTAGATATTTGGGTTGCTCGTTGACCTATAACTCTAGTTTTTTCATACTTGGTTAAATATACTTGTTCGGCGTAGTGATCCATTTTAAATTTTAAGACTTATGTTTATAAGTTTTTTCAAATTTATTTAAGAGCTAAAAATAAATTTGAACTTAAAGGAAGGAGTTTCTTTAAATATAAAAAAAATGAATCCAGAAAAACAACTTAAATTTAAAAATTTTGATGATATTACTGTATCTACTAAAACTTATACTGCTACTACTAACTTAAATATTAACATCCAGCTTTTATTTGAAAGCATTCCTATTACTCCTTATGTGGTAACAATAAAGAAAAGAGGGCGAAAGAAAAAGGGGGAGCAAGTTAATCACAATAAAGACATAGAACCTGGGTCAATAGTAACAGTTAAATTTGAAAATCAGATAAGAGGAGTTGAGTTAAAAAATAAGAAACCAAAACCTAAGAAAAAGAAATGGTTTAGAAACTCAATTACAGTAGTTATTATCTTAGATAAACCAATTAATTTTAAGGTATGTAGAAATGGAACATTTCAAATGACTGGATGTAAAAATCTAGAGCATGCTGAATTGTGTGTTAAACACATATGGAATCACATGAAAAATAATAATAAAGTATTTGAATATACTAGAGGAAATATACTTGAAACAATTTTTATTCCTTCTATGAGAAATATAGATTTTTCCCTAGGTTTCTTAGTAGATAGAGAGAAATTAAATACTTTTATTTGTAAACATGAACAATTCCATTGTCTTCTTGAAACATCTTTTGGATATACTGGAGTAAATATTAAGATTCCCCTAAAAGAAGATATCACTAAGATGGAAATTAAGAAAATTGTAGCTACAGAAGATGGTTTTAAAGAAAATTGGACCACCTACCAAGAATATCTTGATTTATTATCTCCCAAAGATGCTGCTAGCAAATTGGATGCTGATAGATACAATACTTTTCTTGTGTTTCATTCTGGCAAGTGTATACATAGCGGTTTAACAGCAGATTTTATGCGTCCTGCCTACAATTTATTCTTAAAGTTGATTAAAGAAGCTTATAATGAAATTGAGGAGCGTTTAGATCCTAAGTATGAGGAGGGTGATAAATCATCATTGAGTTTAGAAGAAGAGTTAGCTATACTACAAATATGTAAATAAAATAAAATTAATTTCTTTAAATAAATTAATATTTAAAGAATAAAAAGGAATAAAAAGAAACAAATGGTAAATTACAAAAACGGACAAATTTATAAGCTTTCAAATAAAATTAATAATAAATTTTATATAGGAAGTACAACAACATCTTTAAGTAAGAGAAAGTCGAAATACCCTGCTGATGTAGAAAAATGTAAAAAAAATGGACTCTATAGAGAAATAGAAGAATTAGGATGGAAAGATGAAAATGGTAGACAAATCTGGATCATAGAATTAATAGAAAAATTTCCTTGTGATTCTAAATCTCAACTTGAAGCAAGAGAAGGATATTACCAACGTAAATTTTTATCAGAATGTCCAGAATTAGTTTTAAATCAACGCTTAGAAGGTGATTCGAAGGAATCTAGAAAACGTGCTGCTAAAAAATACAAGGAAAATAATCCGGAAAAAGTTAAACAGCAACAAGAAACTTATAGAGCAGAAAATAAAGATGAATTAAATGCTAAAAAGAGAGAAAAAGTTATATGTAGTATTTGTGGAGCAGAAGTATCTAAAAATGCATTAAAAGAACATCAACAATCTCAGTATTGCCAACATAAAGCTTTAGAGATGGGATTAATTAAAGAAGACGAAATAATAGTTTTAAATAAAACAGTTCCCAATAACAAGAAAGAATATGATAGACAACGATATTTACAAAAGAAAGAAAATGGGGAATATGAAGCTGGTAAAACAGGTCCCAGACAATATCAAAGTTGTGAGTTTATATTACAGCGTAAAACTAAAGATGGTAAGCAAGCCGGTGATAAATGCGGTAAAAATTGTATACTTAAAGCAGGAGAAACTATACCATACTGTTCTATGCACATCCGAGTTTTATCGAAAAAATAAATTTGACATGAATAATAAAGAAATCATTTAATATTAAATGACTTCTTGCTTATTTTCAAACCAGATTAGAGCTATTTCTGTATCAAAAAATAATGATTATAAATCAGGTATACATGCTCATGCTACTGGAACTGGTAAATCACATATAGCATTAGAGATAATTATCAATTTCAGTAATAGTTATCCTTGTAAAGCAATATTATGGCTCTGTGAACAGAAGAGCATTTTAAAAGACCAGTTTAATAGTGAAACATTATCTAAAAAGGGATACAATAATCTTAGTGAAATTTTTAATATTAAAAATTATACTAGTACAAAACCTAAAAAATGGTTTGAACAGGTAAATAAACTTGATTCAGAAAAGCCTTTATTAATAATTATTAATAGAGCATTTTTGGTTTCAAAAAAAGCATACGAGAACTTAAACATTAATTTAGGTTTGATAATTCACGATGAATGTCATAGTTTTACGAATAAAACTACTCAAAGTTTTTATCAATTTATATTAGAAAAAAATTCCTGTATTCGATGTATAGGGTTTTCAGCTACTCCTACTGTAGAGTTGCCACCTTTTAATGATATATTGAGCAATTATAGTATTTATGATGCTTTTTTGGATAATATTATTGTACCTCCAGTTATAAAATGGATTAATTACGAGGGAATATTAACTGATGTAGAGATAATTAAAATTTGTAAACAAGATATTGATAAATTACCTTATAAAAAGATTATAGTTTGGACTGGTATAATTAGTTTATGTGAAAAAATAGCTCAATTATGGCAAAAATATTTTGAGGATTACTTAATTTCAATTGATACAAGTAAAGAAAATGATCTAGGTTTTTCTTCATATGAAGATTTTTCAGCAAGAGATGAGAAAGGTATTTTATTTTGTGCAGCAAAACATAGAGAAGGTAGCGATATCAAAAATCTAGATTGTTGTATATTTTTAGATAAAGTAGAAAATAGGAATCCTAAAACATTTGTTCAATCGTTAGGACGAGTACTGAGAAAAGATATTTTAAATAAAAAGAATTATGGTCTTATAATTGATCTCAAAGCTAATAGTTGTCTAAAAATTTGTGACCGAATGAACTTCTATCTAAATAGCAGAGATAATTTTCCTTGGGAATACAGATATACTAAAAATAAGATTAATAACAAAAAACTCATACTTAATTATTTATCTATGATTAAAGCAGAACCTAAATCTAAACCAATTGTTAATAAATATACAATAAAAGAGTTAGAGGATAAATTCATTTACGAGTGTCCCGACATACCTGAGTATAAACAAAGATTAGTAGACGAACTCAAAATTATTAATGAAAAAGAACTGATGGGTAACTTACTTCGTGCTGTGCAAATTCTAGAAATGACAAATCATATACCCCACGTTACACGTGGATCGTGTGGTTCTTCTCTAGTGTGTTATTTATTAGGTATAAGTAATGTAGATCCAATAGAGTATGATATAAAATTTGAGAGATTTGTTAATCAATATAGAAGTAGCTTACCTGATATTGATATAGACTTTCCACATAATCTTCGTGATGAGGTTTTTTTAAAATTACAACTTAAGTGGCCTAACCAGGTTGCTAGAATTAGTAATCACGTAATGTGGCATGAGAAATCAGCATTACGCGAGGCTTTGAGAAGGATTAATATACATAAGCAAATTCCTAAAGAGGCCATTAAAGATTATGTAAAAAATTTAGAACCGGATAAAAAGAAAGAGGTACTGCTTATTCAACAAGAATTAGATAATACTTTTAGACATTATTCGTTGCACTGCGGTGGTATTGTATTTTTTGAAGATGGTATACCAGAAGAACTAGTGATGAATTCTGGTAGTTCAAAAACTATAAGTCAAATTGTTTATGATAAAAGAGATGTGGCAGCATGTAAAAATTTTAAGATTGATATTTTATCTAGTAGAGCTATATCTCAATTAATTTATATTCGTGGAAGAGATATTGATTTTAGTTATACTCCATATGACAAAAATCTGTATAGTGTGTTTAATAGTGGTAATAATATAGGAATTACATTTGCTGAATCACCTTTAATGAGAAAAGCTTTATTAAAAGTTCAACCAAAAAGTATTAAAGATTTAGCTATTTGTTTATCTCTTATCAGACCAGCAGCTAGAGAAGCTAGACATTACGATGATGAAGAATTTATGGTAGAAGATATGAGCGAATATATAATTTTTGATGATGACGGTATAGATGTTTTATCAATTATTTTTGACATTCCGAATGATTTAGCTGATAAATTTAGAAGATGTTTAGATAAAAATAAATGGGATGATTCAACTAAAGAATTATATAATTCTTATTTACTTAATATTAGTGAAGAAAACAAGGAATATATTGAATATGCTGTAGAGAGTTTAAGAAGGTATTCTTTCTGTAAAAGTCATGCGTATTCGTATGCTCAACTCATTTATAAACTTGCTTATGAAAAATATTACAACTCTAATAAATTTTGGGAAGCGACTTTAAAAAATTGCCATAGTTCTTACAGAAAATGGGTTCATTTATACGAAGCAAGATTAGCGGGTGTTGATGTTCAAAATTTTGTTATGAGTAATAAAGATGTATCTATTTATGCTGAAAATAGACGTAATAAATTTAATAATTTATCAATTGACGAGCAACTTAGAAGATTTGGTTATTGGGATATGAAAGAAATTGATTTTTATCCAAATACATATTTTTACGAAAAAGACAAAAATGTCTATTATTTTTCTGGTTTAATAGCATCTTTGAAAAAATTCGATGATAAAGCGATAGTGTTTTTGTGTGTAGGTATTTACGAAGAAGATAATTCATACAAAACCACTTATATTGAAGTAAACTGTAAAATAAAGTACATTAAACATGATTGTATTGGTGTTAAAGGACGAGCTAAATTAAATAAAAACTTACCTCATGTTTTTCAAAGTTATAATGCCTTTATATGTAATTTTTATTGAGATATTTTAATGTGAAATTTAATTAAATTTCACATAAATTTATTATTATGATACTGTATTAGTTTATTTTAAGTATTTGTTTTCTTTTACTTAGTAAATGTAATTGACAACATATACACATCACTCTTTCTATGTTTTTTTTGTCTACTGATGTTCTATTTTTACAGACGAAACAACTAGTTTTATAAGATCTAACAAGTGGAAGCATTATATAAGAATTTAATTTATCTTTATAAATACATATAGGAATTACTTGGATTATTTTTTTCCAATGAATCTTTGTAACAAAAATTAAATATTTCTTCTATTATATCTTCAGTAATAGTATAAGGAGGTGAATCTTTTATTAGGTTTTTATTTATATTTAATACTTTGGAACCTCCTGTAATATTTATAAGATTAAATATACGTAATAGTCTTACCAAAACTAACTTTAAAGCTCGCATACCTGTAGTTTCGGAGACAAGCTTAATTAGATGATTTAAAGTATTTTTATCAAATTTTATTAAATTATTATAGTTTATATTCATTCCTTTTGAAATTTTTGGTAAAATATAATATTTTGCTATATCTATTTTTTCGTCAGATGTAAAATCAGGAAGAATAATTTCATGTATCCTATCTCTAAGAATTGGATTAACTTTATGGGCATTATTATATGAAAAGACGAATAAAGCTTTTGATACATCTAAATCAATCCCAGAAAAATATCTATCGTGAAAATCAGAATTTTGAGCAGGATCAGTTAGGTGTATTAAACTATGTATTATTTCTTCTCCTCTTGATTCTGTTGAAACCTTATCTAATTCATCAAAATAAAAAATAGGATCCATACATTCACTTTCTATTAGTCCTCTAGCTATTTCTCCAAAAGAACTCCCCTCGTAAGTATAATTATGACCTTGTAAAAGACTAGAATGACTTGTTCCACCTAAACTTATAAAATAAAATGGTCTATTCAATGCTTTTGATAATCCTTCTTTAATTAAAGTGGTTTTACCAACTCCTATTGGTCCAGTTATACCAATTACGTTTCCAAATTGTGTACTTGCTCCAGCTGTTATCCAAGAACCTATCATAGTAATAAACTCGTTTTTAATTTTTTGATGACCATACACTTCTTCATCAAATAAATTCATACATTTAGTTAAATAAATATTAATATCTGAAATATTGTTTTTATTTACCGGTAAGGGAGTATATTTTTCAAAAGGTATAGTTAAAATTGCTTTAACCAAATTATTATATTTAGTGTTTTCACCTAAGAGAGAACTACCTGAAGATTGTAATTTATTGAAAATTTCTACTTTTGTTTTTATAGGTATACAAGAATTGATAACTTGGAATCTGAGTGGTGACACTAAGGATGTATTAGAAAGTTTAATTAAATCATAATTAATTAATAAAGTTTTTTTATCTTCATTGGAAAGCGATTTGTAAAAAATCTGTTCATCTTTCATTAACCAACTTGGTGGAGAAACAGGTATACTATAATCATTATCTTCTTCTTCTTCTTTTATAGACAATGGATAATATTTTGGATATTTACTGTATAATGAATTGTTACTATCGGAAAGAGTTACGTTGTATTTATAATCATCTGAAAATCTTGGAAATTCGTGTATTAGAGTTGAGTAGTCAGACTTATATTTTTTATTAAATCTATCTAGTTGCCTAATCATAATATCATTTTGTTTAGATATTTTTTTATACAACTCTTGTTCTTCTAAGTTATTTTCGGAAGTCAATGAATATAATGATTTTTTAAAATCACCGGTCTTTAAGGAGAAATCATTAATAATTTCTTGTATTTTATTATCAGACAGATCTGGAAATTTCTCTATAAGTTTCAACTTTATGAACCTAAATGAACTATTCTTAGTTCTAGTAAATAGTGCGTTATTATACCTATCTATGTGAGATAATAATTCTAAAAGTTCTTCGTTGTTGAACATATCTTTATTGGTTATTCATATAATTTAAAAAGTTTTATGAATTATACTAATAAAATTTATAACTGTTTTAAAATAAATAAAAATGGATGATTACTTGAATTTTAAAGATAATTATGTACATAATATACTTCCCCTTTTCGACTTAACTTATTTTGAAGGACTCAATATTTGTGACTCTCTTCCAAAAGAATGTTATAATGATTTAGCGATTGTAAATTTGTCAGAATTAGATATATACAGTATAGATCCAGAAGGGTGTACTGATGCTGATGATGCTTTTTCTTTATTTAAAGGAGATGATGAAAATGTCTATTTAATTATGCATATTGCCAATCCTACCCATTATATGCCACTACATTCTAATGAATTTTCTTTTGCTACCAGAATGATTACAACTAGATACCCAGAAGAGCGACCTCCATTATCTTTATTCCCAAATTGGTTAGAGAAACTGTGCACTCTTCAACCTAGTAAAGATGAAGATGAGATACGTCATGCTATAAGTATTCGATATTTAGTGGATCCCAATACTTTTGAATTAACATTTGTTAATATATTTATGTCTGTGGTTAGACCACGGGCAAGACATATGTTTACTTATACAAACGCTGGGAAGGCTTTTAATAATGCTGCTAGAAGAGATAGAAATAAGAGTTTACAAATGAGTTGCCTTGGTAGCAAGGCATCTACTAATAAGGAAATAGAAAATACATTATTGTTAGCTTATAATATATCTGAAAAGTTACGTAGGGATGGTGATAGAAATTTACCTTCCTATGATCATACTTTTGTAAAAAAAGAAGGACATATTGTACTTGAGAAGGAAAATAATAATACTGTTCTAATGAAATCTATGATTGAACAATTTGCTATTCACACTAATAGTACGATTTCAAAGGAACTAAATGCAGAAAATATATGTACTTTTTTCAGAATACAACCTGACGACAAACCAGCTAAATTTTCTATAACATGCGATAAACATCTTGATCTAAACTTAGAATGTTATAGTCAATTTACTTCTCCTCTTAGAAGAGTTGTAGATTGCTTTTTACATTATGATATTAGAAGATATCTATACCAGAAGGAGTACCATAAATATGCAGACAATGGTGTATCAGAAATACAATTAACTCTTTTATTAGACAGAGTAAATGAAATGACAAAATATGTGAAGACTCTTGATGATTTTAATAAAAAATATAAAATGATTCAATATATATACGAAAATGAATGTATTGTTTATGGACACGTATCTAGAAATTATGGTAAAATTTTTCTACAAGTTACGAAAATTTTAAACAATTCTGGACTCTTTTCTATACTTAAAAATCGATTATCATTTACAGATGATGATAGAATCTATGAATCAAAGATAGGAAACTATTGTCAACAGGACAGTAGTGAAGAAGCAATAGATGATGTAATATGTTGTTTAAATACAGGTAAGGTAGAATCATTTCCAACTATTGGCAAAAATGATTGGAATGACTTTAAAATTTGGATAGAAGAAGATGACCGTGTTTTACCTAACCTGCATCGAGAAATGTTAGCGTTACTTACTGCAATTCAAAGGACACCAAAAAGGGTTCCTAGGTTGAAGGTTGTAGGTTATGAGTGGGAACAGGACTATAAACAACACGTTGATGGATATATTGAATATCTATATGAACAAGTATACGATAAAGATAACCAACCTGTATATAATTGGGGCCAACCTGTAATAAAACCAAAAATGATACAAGTACCTCGAAAAGAAATAGATATAAATAAACATACTGGTAAACCAGAGTATGATCTGGAATTGGATGCAGACGGAAACCTAATATGGGAGGATTAATAGAAAAATTCTTCACTTTAATTAGTTATGTAAATTTTTACAAAATTTACATAAATTTAAACAAGCATTAAAAGTTTTTATGTATTATACTTATAATATTTTCTTTATTATTTATAGTTGAATTATCAAATAAATACAGTTTATTTGCTTTATCTAAAGCATGTGGTATTGGAACACCATCATCTGTAATATCTGATGTATAAGATATAATTGGTGAATTAGTTTTAAACACATAAATAATATTTCCTATATAAACATAATTTAGTGCCTCAGTTTCAACTAATATTGTATTTCCATTGTACATTTTTCTTTGTTTTTTATTCTTTGATAACTCGCCTACGAAGAGTTTTTTAATAGAATTAAATTTACAAATTTCATCATTATCTATGCTGAAATTATTATAAATATGAATATCATCTGTGCTTATAACTACTTTATAAGGATTTGTATCTTTATATTTGGTGAAGTACGTATTTTCTAACTGTTGTAAATTTGTATAAAAGTTTGTAATTTTTTTCATGGTAATAGATAATTATATTTATTTAAGTTAAGTATTTTGATATAAATCGTAAATATAGGTTCCTTTTGCAATGTTATGTAATGAATTTATATTAGATATTTCTTCAGTTGGTATTTTAAACGTATCACATTTTTCATTTACACAATCTAATATAACTATGTTAGTATTTTCATTATATACATATTTTGATGGTAAATTTACTTCTAGGGCACCATAAATCTGTTCACAAGATTTTAAAGGCATTTTATTATATTCTTTTTCTTTTTTACTCATTCTTACTGAAATAACATCATTGAGAACTCCTTCTGATTGTTTTGCAAACTCAATTGCTGAAGACACCATTATATCATAGTTTATATCTGTCAATTTAACAAAATTGACTACTTCGTTAACTTTATTATGTACACTTGTTCTGAATGTTTTTAAAGCGTCATTTTTGGTAGTAGAATCCTGATAGGCTGCCATTATATATCTAATCGAATCTATAATACCTTTTAAAATATATAAATTATAAAAAGGAGATGATATTTGGTTTTCTATTTTCAAAAATTCTTTTATAAATAATTCGTAATGTATATGAATACTTTTATATTCTTGCTCTTCAATTGGTAAAATTACTAATGATAATAAAATATCAATACAATAGTGTTCAAATTCTTTAAAAAGTATCGAAGAAGGATTATAATCAGAGACTAGTTCTAGAATGTGATCACTGGCAGCATAATCTATACCTTCGTCCCAACCTGATTCCCAGTCTATTGTCAGAGGATGAAAAATATTTCTTACTATACGTCTAAATTTACGAGATTCTTTTGAATTTCTTTTCATTTTAATCTCGTGTGAAACTGTAACCAAAAATAATTTAGGATCGGCAACCCAGTCAAATCTATCACTCATAAATCCTACATTTGTATGTCCCATACTTGGCCATAAAGGTCCATCGTCTAAATTTTCAATATATGAAAACCCAAAATCAATTATAACAGGATAATGACCATAAGTTGGAACAGCAAATTGATTTCCTTCACTAGTAACATAAACAAAAACAAGATCTTTATTACATTTTTTCATCATAATATTAAAGGAATGTAAATCGTAATGAGTAAATTTCTTTTTTTGCTGTGCTACACTTAATGCTAAAATAACTTGTTTAATAGTTGAATATAAGATATCTTCTCTTATTTTATCATTTGATGATTTAATATATGAATAAAATTTATTACTATTTTCAATATATTCACATAATAATACTTCCTGTGTAATTGGATATTCCGTTTCTAATGAAAAGGGATTTCCTTTTTTCCTATTTTGAGGGTCTGTTTTTGTTTTAATTATTCCCACAAATTTACAAAAATGTGGACAATAAGATGATATTTCATTTAATCCAGACATCACAGTACTTTCGTGTAATACTAAATGATTAATATATTGTGATAGTTTAAAAACACATTTATTCTTTTTACTATCAAGATGAGATAATTTAAAGATTCCTGCTAAACCTTGTTTACCAGGTTTACTAAAGTTATTAACATATGATAACCACTCCTCCCAATTTTTAGTTTTATATTGTTCATAATAAGATACAATTTTACTTATTCCTGATACATCACTTAATCGGTTAAAAGACATTTATACGGAAATTACTAAACTTTAAGTATATTATTAATTTAATATGTTATTTAAAATATAGATATGTATATATAAAATGACCGATAGTGTTAATAATTGCTCAGAAAATATTAAGGAAGAAAACCCCACCGTTGAAGAAACGAATAAGAATACCTTAGATGATAATTCTACATCTAACCACGGCAATAAAGAATCTGGATCAGATACTGACTATGATTCTGAGTCAGAAAATGAACTAGAACCAGCTTGTCGTTATTCATTTAATACAAAGTCTAAGAAATATGTAATTATGATTAGTAATAGACCAGTTTTTTATTCTGATGACTTAGAGACAGCCAGAAATATTATGTGGGAAGTTGCACGTGAAATCAAAAGAGATTTTTTCGATAGTAATTTATATATTTACGAAGGTAAAAACGAAGATCAGATTACAATTAGTGTTAAGCACAAATATTTCCTAATTTCTTATGAAAGAATTATACATACTCTAAATATATTTACTATATATGAAAGTACTATTGTAAAGGAAGAATCTGAGAAAGAGGAAACTGCTGATACAGAAGAAATTAAGGAAGAAAGTAAAGAATCACAAGAAACTCAGTACTCTACATGGCAACAGTTATTATTCACTAGTTAAAGATATAAAAATATTAGTAAAATGAATAACTTGGACGAACAAGGGGATGAAAAAATGATTAGTTTTCTTAGAAATTTAGCTATGTCTATTGAAGAAAAAAAACTTTTACCGCAGCAATTACAACGAATTGGTGAATTTTTTATGGCTTACAAATTTCAAGAACAAGCTATAGCTGATGGTAATAATACTACAGATGAAACTGATTATGAAATAAATGAAGAAGATTTTATGAAATTTCTCATTCTAGGGTGGTATATTTATGTATGTATACTTAAAAATAAATCTCTACCTTTATTAGAAGATGATAATGAATTCAAATAATATTATTAATACTTTTGTATTAATAAAATGAATATTAACTTAAGTAATTATCTTGACAAATTTAAAAATCAGGTTTTACACAACTCAACTGGAAATTCTCCTACAACTGCTCAACATGATTTATCTAATAATCCAATAAGTCCAATTAATATTGTATTTAATACAGAGATTGATTTCTCGTCATTAGCCCCTGTAGACATGCAAACCCAACCAGGTTTATCTGCTCTTCAAAATTTAAATTTACCCAAAAATTTTAATTGGCATGATGATGGTGGAGAAAAATCTAAATATTTATCAGGCTCAGGTAATCAAATGTTATGTGGTTCTTGTTGGGCTATAGCAAGCGCTGGAATAGTTGGCGATAATCATGTAATTTCAGGAACAGTAAATTATACACCAGACTTATCTACAACTTGGAGCTTAGCATGTTATAAACAAGACCAATGTAAAGGAGGTAATCCAGCTATGTTATTAAATCAGATTTCTAAAACAGGTATCACATCTAATTCTTGTGTAGATTATTCATGGTGTGCCCTAAATAATGGTTGTAATGGAAAAGCAACTAAACATTTTAAAGAGTCTGAAAAAAATCTTTCTTCTTTAATTCCAGCTTGTGGATGTTATGATAGTAAAAATGAACATTTATTATATAAAATTGAACAACCTCAGAATTTATCAATAAAGAATGATGATGATATAGAACATTTTAGATTAGTTACAAAGACACACATTAAAACTTATGGACCTGTATTAGGTGGTTTTTTGGTTTTTAAAAATTTTATGCATGGTACATTTGCTAACATAAATAATAGCCAAGAAGGTATTTACTTAGAAAATGGAATATATAAAGATGATAAAATAATATTTACTGATAATTATACAACTGCTGAGAATTATGTAGGTTCTCACGCTATTTCAATAATAGGATGGGGGGAGAGTAAAAAAGAAATAGTAATAGATAATAAAGGAACCAAAAAAATAGTTCCTTATTGGGTATGTAAAAATTCTTGGACTGATAAGTGGGGTGATAAAGGTATGTTTAGGATGGCTATGTACCCATTTAATAAGGTTTCCCAATTCGATAAACAAACTGTATTTACTATGAAAACTGGTCAAAAAGCTAGAATAGGAGGAATGATATTAGTTAAAGCAAAAGAAAAACCAAAATCTGTTAAATTACCTCAAATACCCAATGTAACTGAGTCTACAGCTTTGTTACATCCACGCTCTTTTTATGAAAAAGAAAATAAGAATACCAAAGGTAATCCGATAGCTGTTCCCAAAGATAATAAAAAATCAACTGATAGTCAATCAAAAGGAAATTATATGAAATTACTTAAATATGTTATTATAGTAATTTCAGTTATAACTGGTATAGTTTTGCTATGTTGGCTAATAATATTTTTTGTTAATCTTTTTAAAAAGAAGTCAAGAAAATCCATCATTTCTAGAATTTATGGATAATTTTGTTTAAGAAATTAATATATATATCTAAATGTCAATTAAAATAAATTTAGATAAAATTCCTTACGAAAAAAGACTACAAATTGATAAAGAATTAGAAATTAAAATAGAAAATAAATTTTGTCCACAACCTAGATATATTATACCATATAAAGTTATTGATGATGATATAATACTACCATTTTCTTATGCTGCTCGTCAAATCCAAATTAAAAGACCCCATAGAGAATTATTTGGTAAAATAGAAATTGATTTTAACACCTCTTTGAGAGAAGAACAAGAAGTAGTAGTATCTGAAGCTACAAAAATTTTATCTAAAAAAGGTAGCGTAATTATATCTTGTTATACAGGATTCGGTAAAACTATTAGTGCTATATATCTTGCCTGTAAGATTAAATTTAAAACACTGATTGTAGTAAATAAAATTATTCTTATAAAACAATGGGAAGAATCTATTAAAACATTCTGTTCTGATAATGTAATTATTCAAAAATTAACGGTAAAGTCAACTAAAGAAGATGCTGATTTTTATATTATGAATGCTCAAAATATAGAAAAAATGGGTAAAGATTTTTTCAATGATATTGGTTTAGTAATTGTAGATGAAGCCCATCTAATTATGGCTGAAACTTTATCTAAATCTTTACAATATGTTCAACCAAGGTATTTATTAGGATTAACAGCAACTCCTTACCGTCCAGATGGTTTGAATTCATTATTAAACTTCTATTTTGGCGATGATAAAATTATCAGAAAATTACAAAGAGAGCATATTGTATATAAAGTAGAAACAGGATTTAAACCCACTATTGAGTACACAACAAATAATAAAGTTAATTGGGGTTCAATTCTAGATTCGCAAGCTAATGATGAAGAACGAAATGAATTAATAATAGATATTTTAAAATATTTTAATGATAGGAATTTTCTAGTTTTAACTAAAAGAATTTCTCAAGGAGAATATCTAATAGAAAGATTAAAACAAGAGAATGAAAAGGTCACTTCATTGTTGGGTAGTAATCAAGAGTTTGATAGTGAAGCAAGAATTTTGATTGGAACTAACTCTAAAGTTGGGACTGGGTTTGATCACAAAAAATTAGATGCCTTGTTGCTAGCAGCTGATGTAGAGGAATACTTTATTCAATATTTAGGTAGAATTTTTAGGACTAAAGAAGGAGTTCCTATTGTTGTAGACCTAGTTGATGATAATAATATATTGCTTAAACATTGGTTAACAAGGAGAGGTATTTATTTAGAGCATGGAGGAAGAGTAAAAAGTCTGGTATTAAAATAAATAATATGTTTGTATTAAAGAATATACAACTAGTATAAAATGAAGGAATTTCCAAAAAAAATTAATGTAAACAATATATCTAATTTCCCTAAATTTCTTTTCGACCGTAATTTAGCATATTTAAGACGTGAAATTACTGAAAACGTATTAAAAGGTAATGAAGAATCTTACTTTGATTTAGAAAAATTTAAAACTTGTTTTAATCTTTCTACCGAAACTATTATGTCTATGCTATCAATTGTAAGAAGTGAGTTAAGTGACTTAGGTTGGAATACAAAATTAAGTTTCGGAAAGACAGCTCTTTTTATTTATTCAACGGAAGAACCACCTAGTAATTGTTATGAAGACGAATTTTAAGTTATAATAATATTATTATAACTTTACTTGATTATATCTATTAAATTAAATTTATTCCTACATATAGGACAGGTAGCAGATAATCCATTATTATTTTTAATCCAGTTTAAAAGAGGATATGTACAGAATCTATGTCCGCACTTTAAAGTTGTAGTAAAATATACACCTTTAGAATTTTTACCAGGTCTAAGTCTAGTATGAGAAATACCACATATGTGTTCTTTTCCCCAATTTTTATTCCAAAAATTTTTACCCATTTTATAATTAGAATATTTTTTTAGACTTGGTAATTTTAAAATGGATTAACTGTTCTTCGGGTATATATTTCAAAAGATAATCATAAGAAGATTCTGAACATCCTATTTTTTTTAAATTTAAAGCTAATCCTAATGTCATAATATGTAAATTAGGAGTTATTGTCCCTAACTTTGTACAAAAATTATTTGTTATTTCCTTGCTATCCCCGAAATCAATAATAAATATTTTACCTTTTTTATCCAACATAAAATTTTTAAGATTTACATCACCATGATAAATCTTAATCAAATCTAATTTTCTATATATATTTATTATTTGCCTTTGTTGTTCACGTGTTAACATATAATTTTGATTTTCTATCTGTTTGTCTAGATGAGTTTCTAATTTTTCCATTACTATATACTTAGAAACAGTATCTATATCAATCAGCTTTGGTGAAATACCTACATCGTAACAAGTTTTTTGAAACTCAGCTTCTTTCTTTAAGTTTACAGAAGATTTATTCTTCCTATAAGATTTCATCGCATATTCTTGTTCTTGATTAGTAACAACAAGATAAGTAATAGTTTCCTTACTCCTTTCTCCTAATCTACATTTTTTTTTGTATTTATCTAATTTACATGTTTTGTAACTTTCATACTCTTTAAAAGCTTTTTTAATATCAGAATATAGTTCAATTTTACTTCTTCTAACAGGTATTCCTATTTCTATAGCTATATTTTTAAGTTCTGGATATTTTAAATTTTCTAATTTTTTATAGTCCATATTTTTATGAATGAACGTTTTTTTCTTAAAATAATTTATTACTTTGTAAAATATCAGTAGCGCATTTTTTAAACAAAATATTACCAAACATATATGGGACAGGTATAATTATTGCTAAAAGCATATGTACCATTCTTTCTGCACCAGCTTTAGTACATTTCAATACAATACTAATATTAAAGAATATTAAAACTAACTCTAATAATAAAAATATTATACCAACAATACTTAAAAATGTATCAGTAGCTAAAGCACCCCCAGCTTTAGCTGATTTCATACTAGAATATTTTTCTTTAATTTTTGACTGATTTGCTTTAGCTAAAAGTGTTAATCCTATAATCATTTATTATTATAATATATTTTTATAAAAAATTAACAACTGCAAACATATATTATTCCATCACTTTTTATTCTTTCATCGTGTATATGCCAATTTTTTTGTTTAGCTAATAATAATAGTTCTTCTAAATTATTACTAGTTAATAAAGAATAAAGGTTATCGATAATATAATCAACTATATTTTCGTTTGTCATATCATTTATAACTATTTCTGGTAGTAATACACAATATCCTCCGAAAAGTGGAGAAGATATTTGTATCTTGATTTCTTCTTGCATTATATTTTTGAATTAAGATACTTTAAATAGTTTAACTTAAACTTAAGTATTTTTTTACTTAGTAAAAAAATACTTTAATTAATTATTTATTCCTTTCCTTAGCACCATTCCTACCTCCTGCCTTGGATTGCTTTACCGATCCAAACTTAGTTTCACTTACACATTGACTACAACAAAAAGATGTTAAGTAATGTTTACCATTTTTGGTAAAATATGTACGGGCTATCTTAGAAGATTTATTATCAGAAATAATTTTTCCGCATTCTGGATTAGCACACATTTTTCCATCACCTTGTTCTGGGCAAAATCCTTGAGATGTCTGGAAGTTACCAATCTGGTAGTTATCTATATGTTTAACAAATTTTCGTAAAAGTTTTTTATTATCATCTGTTTCACTATATTTAACCTTATATAAATTTAATTTATCTCTAATATCATTGATATCCATTCTTAAAAAAAGCTCCATATTTTGGGTATTTTTACCATCAATACAAGTGCTACCTCCATCAGCCAAAACATCTTTAAATGCATGACATATTGTTTGATAAAATTTTTCTTGAGGTGGTTTATCACCAAATTTAGTTTTTAACGCTATTATTTCTTTTTCCTCAGGAGTTGACAAAACATCTTCTTCCCAATGGGTGGGTACACTTTCTGGTTTATCTTCTTGTAATAAAGGTTCTTTACTTGAAGATCCATCTTTATCATCATCACTTTCACTTTCACTTTCACTTTCACTTTCATCCGCCCCATCATGTGAATGACATTTACCTTGTGAATTTAAATTTTCTTCCTTAATTTCGTTTTCACAATCTTCAATATTTTTTATAATTAATTCTAAAAGTCCTTTTGCTAAGGGTTTTTCTGATAATAGTTGTTCATCCGATGAGTAGTCATCTTCATGTTTTTTGTCAGATACTTCTTCTTTCGGTTTTATATGAAAAGTAGATTGAATTTGCTCTATAAAAGCTTGAGACACGTATCTTTGTGTTCTTGGATTTTTGAATCGTCCTGTTTCGTATACAAACATCATAATGTCTCTGATATCAAAACAATAAATTTTACCATCCTCATTATCAAAGTAATGAATAATATCTTCGTCATCTACATCTTTCACGTCTTCTGGGTGAGAGCAATAAACTTTCCAATCAGTTTTAAATTTCTCATTATCTAATGATACTATACCATAACTTGATCTAGTAGGTTTACGCTCCCCAGGACTCTCTAAATTATAAACATCTGAGAGTAGTTGTTGTACTATTTCAATCTTTTTTACTTCTATTATTTTATTGATTTGGGCAGATTGTTCAGGATCGATACTTACTCCATGTATAAAAAATTCAGGAAGTTTTTCTTTATGGGTTAAGTCTACTAAAACATCTGGTGTATAGTATTCTTGTTTAATTCTTTTTCTGTATATACCTTGACCAATATTTTCTATATTTAAGTAAACCACAATTTCGGCTATTCTATCAAAAAAACACTCAATATTATGACAAGTTTTAGTTATTTTTAAAATAATTTGTTTTATAAAATCTGTGTCATATTTAATTGAATCAATCTTAAAAATTCCGTAATCTAAGACACCTGGTGCTACCTTATGTAATTTTTCCGATAAATACTTCATCCCTATCTCTTTAACTTCTTCATTTATAGGTCTTAATCTAATCTGAGCAATCTTATCTTCTCTTGTTAATCTAAGTTGCCGAAAATAATTTTTTTGAGCATCCATTATTGCCTCATCTTGTATAATAAGCTTATTTTTTGGTTTATTCAACATAAATAAAACTTCAAATTTAAGTTTAATATTTTCTAGTTCTTGTTTTGATGTTAAAACTAAAACATTTCCTTCTTGCTCTTGTTTGAAAAATCTCTGACATAATAAATTCTTAAATTCTCTATTAGTTTTGTAATATGTAATAGATTTAAAACTAATCTGGTTATCCGAAATATAAGGACTAATATCAGTTTCTTCTATTGACCTTATAAAAACCGATTTTACCTTTGCGTCTGAACTAACCCATGGATAATTAGTAAATTCTTTAATACAAGTATCATCAATTGCACTATAATATTTTGTTTTGTTATCTTTTGGTATATCTGCGGTGATCCACCCTTCATCATCTTTCCATACAAGTTTGGTTTTCCTGCCTGTTCTATTAGCTGGATCCACAATTGGACCAAGCATTTCGCCCTTATCTTCCTCCTTATCTTCTTCTTCATCTTCATCATCTGATGATTCACCAAATATATCAACCATTCTATCTTTCATTGTTTGTTCTTCTTCTTCTTTATCCTGTTTTGCTTGTATTGCTGCTATATTGTCAGGGTCTCTAACAAAATAATCCCAAGTTTTTTTATATGACATATTTGAAGCTAAATATTCTTGTGCAAAAACTTTATATAAATTTGTAGGTAAACTGAGTTGAAATGAACGTAAAAACCTTTTTTGGGATTTATCAAGATTTTGTTTCATAACAAAATCATCAAAAAAATTATCTATATCTGCTATAGGAGTTTCATTAATAAGTTTAAAGATTTCTCTCATTTTTGTTTCTTCTGCACCAGTACGTAAAATATCTGGTGCTTTGGGTGCAGGAGGTAAAAAATGTGGTTTTGGTACTAACCGTTTTATAAGGGTATCTTTTGCTTTTTTTTCAGCTTCTTTTTTCCTCTTGTCCCTCAGTTTTTGTTGCTCATGAGCTGTATTTTTCTTTTTTGGAGGCATTTATTATTATTATAATAATAAATTTTTCTTATATAGAAAATTATTCACAAACAAAACTAATTTTAATTTTACTATTAATTATACCTAACCTTAGTAAATTTCTAGAATGCTCTAACATTTGTTTACTTTGCTCATTAGGCAAAAGAAATATTAAATCATACTCTTGAAATTCTAATAATTTAGCATAATCTATAATGTCAATAAACATATCTGGAAACTCTTCCGAACAGTTAAGTTGGTAAATATTATCTTGTTTGATTCCCAATGTTAATAAATAACGTTTATTTAATAATGCAGAAGAACATGTATTAAATAATCTTTTATCACCAATACTTAAAAAGTAAGAATTATTATCTAAGGGAATGTAACTACAGTTTTCTAGTATTTTTCCTCTTATAATAACATCATTTACAGGTAAAACTATAAATAGTTTAGTTTTCGTATAAGTATTAAATAAACTTAAAAAATTTTTAGGGGATGTCTTATCAAATAAATTACATTTACAAGATAAATCATAAAGTACAGGACAGCGAAATTTATAGTACCTTTTTTTATAATCACAATTTAATTCTGGTTTAAGTTTTATATTAAAAAACTTCATAAAACTTAAAAGTTCCCCAAAATTATCAATAGTAATTCTATCTGATTTAATTTTTACTATAAATGGAGATAAATATTTCAGATATTGGTAAATTTTATATATATCTTGTTTATTTTTCTCATTGATAACCCCTAATAAAATAGTATCTTCAGGATTTTTATAAGAATAAGAAATTATTCCAATTTTACAGCTTATCATTTTATTGGTTTATAAATCAATTTGAATTTATAAAATATAATTTTTCAAAAAAAGAAAATGCCTAAACTCTACTTTCGTTACGGAACTATGAACAGTTCTAAAACAGCAAACCTCATAATGACTGCTTATAATTATAAATCTTTAGGAAAAAAAGTATGTATTATAAAACCATGTTTAGATTCCAGAACTGAACATGTAAATTCTAGAGCTTTAGGAGATTTAGAGGTTGATATCTTACTTGATGAACATACTATAATAGATAAACTAAATTCTGAAATAAGTTGTGTTTTAGTTGATGAAGCACAATTTTTATCAGAACGAAATATAGATAATTTAAGAGAACTAACGTTAACAACTCCTGTTATCTGTTATGGTTTACGTACAGATTATAAATCCAAACTATTTGTAGGTTCAAAGAGATTAATGGAGATTGCAGATACTATTGAAGAAATTAAAACGGTTTGTGTTAATTGTGTAGAAAAGAAATCAATTATCAATGCCAAATATATACTAAAAGACAATACTAAAGAAATAATATGTAATGGTGATGAAAGTATTGATTTAGGAAGAGAAGAAAAATATCAATCTATGTGTTGGAAATGTTGGAATGAACATAAAATTACTACATGTATTGATTAAACTTGCTCTTTTGGACTAATAGATTCTTCGCTGTCAGATGAATAATTTATTACTTTGTTTAAAGATTTTAATTGAGCACAAGCTTTGTAAACTTTATCTGTACCTTCATCATTAAAATCTGATAGAATTTTGTCTCCACAAGCCATTTTCACTTTTTTAAGTTCATTTTCCAAACTATTTTCATCATCATTAAATCCAAGTTCTTTTGAAATTTCTTCTAAAGAATCTACAACATCCTTATCTCTGGATGAGATATCACTAAGAGAATCAACTTTTGATTCATCTCTAGAAGGTGTAGTTTCTGTATTTCCTTTAGGATATAAAATATTTTTTTTATTTATACTTGAAGAAGTATCAATTAAAGAATGATTAAATTTATTTAAATACTCAGACATAACCCAAGTTAAGATTTCAGGTACATTTTCTCTGATTTCTAATATTTGCGCTTTTTTAGATTGCATGAATTCTTCTGGTGAAATAGAACGTTGATCACGGGAAAAACTTAATAATGTATCAATATCTAAACCTATTTTAACATATTTATATGAAGCATTTTGATGTTTTGACGTCTTCTCTTCTAAGCTCAAAAAGTTAGTTATACCAGCTAGACCAGTCATTAATAAAGTTATTCCCCCATTAATGTAGTTCCAAAATTCAGTGTCCTCAGGATCATTATGATTATTAGAAAATATAGAAGAAGCAGCTATTCCTCCCAGTAATACTACAGGAACACCTAATCTTTTATGCCATTTAGAATAATATTGTGCACATAAAGAATGCATTATTGAATAAGTTTTAGCCATTTCTGCCCATTTTCTAATTAATTTTTCATGATATTTATCCCATGTAGAAGTCATTTATTATATAAATATAATAAATGAACTTTTTCTATTTTACTGTAGCATAAACGTTTGTATACGCCCATTGCTCTGGTGATTTTACATTAGGTCTTACTGATTGTGGATTAGTTTTATAAGCACCTTTCTTGTTAAACTTATGCTACCATTTATATATTAACTTTAGATAATAATAAATTTATTTGCTCTTGTTGTTGTTTTATTACTTTATCCATCTGTTTTACCTTGCCCCATAATAATATATTAACCTTTTCTTTATCAACTGTTAATGCATCATCCAATTGTATTTTATTAGTAGCAGTAGATCTTTCAGATGGGAAAACAGAAGTACCAGCATTTCCTACACCTTCTGAATAAACTTGTTGAACTTGTTGTGCTATAAAACCAAAAGACCTCGTTTCAGTTGTTGTGCCTTTACTGCCCGCAAATTGCTCAACATAACCATATTTATTTATATCTATTTTATCAAAATAATCTTCCATTTCCTTTTCTACTGCATCACCAGTTTCAACATGTGTTTTTAATCTACTATCACTCCAACTGGACCAAGTTCCACTTGATATAATTTTGTTCAGACTATTGTTATAATAAAAATAGGTATCTCCATCATTATCTACCGTTCCAAAATACATTAATTGGTCGGAGTAAGTTTCAAAATATCCACCAGTTTCACTTATTCTATAATGTTTAGCATATAAACTATCTTTTACATAAACTTCTCTGCTTCCTGTGATTTTTATAGTATCTTCTAAACTATTAAGACCTAATTGTAAATAATTAGAGTTACTACCATCGCTATCATGATAATAACCTATTTTTGCATTATTTTTAGTAGAATTTGCCTTACCTAACAACATTTGTACTTTATTAGTATTTCCTATTAATGGTGCAGATAAATCTAATATATCAAATCCAGTTACTTTATCAGCATAACATGTTAATTCTCCGTTTTTTGAAAAAGTAAATCTATCACCTCTTCCATTCCAGTGAAACCCTAAACTAAAATTAGTGTCTTGTTTTAATAGAGGATATTCAGTTCCAGTTCCACTGTGTCTAAATGCCATATGATATGTAGTCGTAGGAGACGAAGAACTTAATGGAGAGTAAACTTCTAATGGTTTTGTGCCTGAATACGCCTGGTATTTTATGTAATCACCACTGCCAGATACCAATCCTAATGTTGATTGTAAACTACTTGTTGTTACCAATGGAGTTGAAATAGTTCCTAATACTGCTATACCTCCTAATTTTGTTATATTTGCACTTCCCGTCCAAGTTGATAAAGCAGTATTCTCTACATTGTTTAATAATAAATCACTCTTAACCTCAGTAGTAGTCCTACCTACTAATCCAGTACTAGTAAATTTAGCATACTCATCAGAATTTAGACCACCTAATGAAGTAATTTGACCAGAAGCATTAACTTTAAAATTACTATTCATAATAATTTCACTACTAGCGATCATATTTATGTTTGCTGTTTGTGTTCCAGTACCACCTTTAATAGCAGAAATATTTACTTCCGCCCCTGTTTGTAATATAAGCGTGTCTCCAACCGATGCTGCCTCTGCCTTTATATTTATTATAGGATTCTGATTTTCATACTGACTTGCTTGTAAATTAATTAAACTTGCTCCCATAATTGCGGCGCTAGCTGCAGCATTGCCACCTGATTCTACTAACTTTCCTATATTTATTTCATAACCGTCTAAATTTGTAGTTGTCCCACGATTATGACCTATTTCAATACCTCCAGTGCCTAAATTTAAAATATCTTCGGCATCTCTTCCCAAAGTTGTCCCGAATGCTTTTTCTGTAGTTAAAGAAGTGTCAGTTATTATATTACCAGCAACTGAAGGTAAAGTAACTGAATAATTAGGATTGCCATAAGTAGCCAAGTTGGGACTAAATAATGATAAAGCATTTGAACCTTGTTTAAACTTTATATAAGGAGTTGTTTGAGGATTTTGGATACTTTCAATAATACAGTTATCCTTTAAAGTTATCATATCGCCAATACTTTTATTAAACAATTCATCAGATGTATTATTACCTATTATATGCGTATTTGTATTAGGTAATGTAAGAATTATATTGCGATTTGGATAGATGCTAGTTGATATTGCAGGTGCTACTAAATCTAAATAACCACTAGTATTTGGAGGACTATTATCTATTTCGTACAATCTTAAAGTACCAGCAGAATTTTCACCGTTTTTAATACATAAATTACTACCTGTTATCGAGACATTACCTTTGTAACTTATATCACCTGTACTTACATCAAGATCCCAAAGGGTTGGACCAGTAGGTCCTGTAAAACCTGTGAAGCCTGTATAACCCGTGTGTCCTGTTACACCTGTATAACCCGTATAACCAGTAAAACCGGTATAACCAGTAGGTCCTGTTACACCAGTATGTCCGGTGAAACCTGTGAATCCTGTGAAACCTGTATAACCCGTGTGTCCTGTTACACCAGTGTGTCCGGTATAGCCTGTAGGCCCTGTATCTCCTTTACTACCAGTGTAACCAGTGTATCCGGTAGGCCCTGTATCTCCTTTACTACCAGTGTAACCAGTATAGCCTGTAGGTCCAGTATCTCCTTTACTACCAGTGTAACCAGTATAGCCTGTAGGTCCAGTATCTCCTTTACTACCAGTGTAACCA
>Ga0228614_1000117_pt1 | contig 49786 bp, 32 predicted proteins | sample 15DmetaG_FD_190531 | JGI IMG/M metagenome (GOLD analysis project Ga0228614, IMG submission 190531) | Seawater microbial communities from Monterey Bay, California, United States - 15D | ecosystem: Environmental > Aquatic > Marine > Coastal | place: USA: California | collected 2016-10-13
TCCTTTGCAAATATACTTTTTTTAATGATTTCAAACTATTGTTGATGCTCTGAATAGTTTTAATTCTTCCCAAGTTACTTTGTCTCCAAGTTTTTCTTTTAAAGGAGTCAAAGAGTTTTCGTTATACCCTTCAAAATAGTCTTGTAATTCACTAATCCTTTCTTGCGACATTACTTCTCTAAGTTCTAATTCTTCAGCTTTAATGAGGTTTATAAAGTGAGAATTTATTGTGTTCTGCGAAAGTTGCCTTTTTCTTGCAATTTGATCAATTGTATAACCTTCTTGAATTAAGTCTAATGTTTGTAAATAAGTAGATCGCTTTTCCTTTTTTTCTTTCTTTTCTTTTTTTATCGGGATGATTTCTTCAATAGGTTCATCGTCTAAATCTAAAAGAGACTTATTTTCGCGTTTTTCTTGTTTGATTTTCGCGATTTTGGCAATCTTATAATTTTTTATTTCCGAACTTCTTAAATCGTCTTTTGTAAATGGTCTTCCATTTACCATAAGTTCAACCATTAGTTTAACTTTCTTAAGTTTAATAATAGTTTCCGTTTGTAATTCATCTAGCTCTTGAAGTTCTTCTAAAAAAGCTTTTGTCTTAGATTTTCGTCCAATTTCAGCAATTTGTTTTAGAGTGGTATAAACAACATTGTCAATTGCTTTAAAAAAATAATGATAAGCAGCATCGACCCTCTCTTTTACATGCTCTAGATCAAATCCTTCCTGATTAAATAGTTTCCTTAATTGATTTTGAAATTTTTTAGCAGGGTCAATCGTTGCTTGAATCGCTTGATTTTGTTGTGTTACCCACGTTTTGGCTTTGCCTTTTTCAGATTTGGAAGTTGAGAATTTATAACTTAATTCGTGAGAAGCCCATTTACTGGATAGTTCATACCAGTCAAATGCATCCAATAAGGAGGTAAGTAAATAATTTTTAGTGGCTAATTCTAATGTATGGTTTAACTTATCGCTATCTGCTTTATTATTGGCATAATTTACAACATTTCTATCGTTGATTAATCCATTTAGACGGATAGGACTTGTTAAGATTAATCCGGAAAGTGAGCGTAATCTTGAAAAAGCAACATAAGCTTGACCAGGAGCAAATACCTGTGAAACATCTAAAATTGCTTTATCAAATGTCAACCCTTGACTTTTATGAACGGTAATTGCCCAGGCTAATTTTATTGGATAGTGAACAAACGTACCTGTTATTTCTTCAGTTATTTCTCCTGTATTCTCATCTAAAACATATTTAACGTTATTCCATTCGTATTTTTCAACTTCAATTGTTTTCTTTTCTTCAGGGAAAGTTATGAAAATCTCTTCTTTTCCTAAGGAGCTTACTACACCCATTTTACCATTGTAGAAATTTTTATCAAATGAAATGTCATTTTTAATAAACATTATTTGAGCTCCTACTTTTAACTCTAATCGTTCGTCTAATGGATATAAGTGTTTAGGGAATTCTTTAGTAATCTCCGCATTATAAAAATGAGATTTGTTTTCTAAGGTTTTAAGAGCAGTTTGATTTATTTCATCTGCTTTATTGTTGTGAGTGGTAAGGGTAATATAGCCATCTTTTTCTGCTGGTTTTATTTCGGTATTTACATATTTATTCAACAACGAAACGTGTTTTTCTTTCATTTCGTTATTTCTTAAATGATTTAATATATCAATGAAATTAGCATCATCTTGTCGGTATATTTTTGATAATTCGATATATATTGGTGCGCTTTCTTTTACCACTTTCGCATGGAAAAAAAACATTCCAGAATAATATTTATGTAAAATACTCCATTCTTGTTGTTTTACTACAGGAGGAAGTTGAAGTAAGTCTCCAATAAATAGAACTTGAACACCACCATAAGGTCTATTGTTTTTCCTTACATTTCGAAGTGTCCAATCGATAGCATCTAATAAATCTGCACGCAGCATACTTACTTCATCAATAATTAAAAGCTCCATGTTTCTAATTAAGCTTTTACGTTGACTATTCATTTTAAAGTGACGTAGAAGGCTATCCTTAGTTTCAAGCTTAACCGAATCTGTAAATTGAGGAGCAACATTAAATTCAGGAATAAACCCTCCAAATGGTAATTGGAAAAAGGAATGTATGGTTACTCCTCCTGCATTTAGAGCGGCTATACCAGTTGGAGCTACAATAATTGACTGTTTATGCGTAGATTCAATTATTTTATGCAGTAAGGTGGTTTTCCCTGTACCAGCTTTTCCTGTTAAGAATACAGGCTCGTTTGTTTGATTAATAAAACGTTCTGTAAATGCTGCGGGATCGTTGATTGATGCTATTGTTTTTTCTTCCATTATTTATTGAAGATAATCAAAAAGCTGAATTATTCAATTACAAAATTTAAATATTTTTTAATTTGAAATAAATCTATTTTTTATTTATACTTTGTTTAATGTTTGTTATATTTGATTAAACATAAATTGTATGAAAAGGTCTATTGTTTGGTTTAAAACAGATTTAAGGTTACAGGATAATGAAACTTTAGTTAAAGCTATTGAGAACAGCGACGAGGTATTACCAATTTATGTTTTAGAAGACAGCCTTTTTGAAGAAACAGATTTCGGGACAAAAAAAATAGGTGATTTTAGGTATCAGTTTTTAGTAGAATCATTAATCGATTTGGACACTAACCTGAGGAAGGTAGGTTCTGGTTTGTTAGTAGTTAGAGGAAAAGCGGAAATTGAGATTCCTAAATTGGTAAGGAAGTATAACATAAGTGTTGTTTTTTCTAAAAAAGAAGTGGCATCTGATGAAAGAAGTTTAGATCAAAAAGTAGAAAAAGCGGTTTGGAAAGATTTGTGTTTGTTTGAACAATTCAGTACAAGTACTCTATATCATGCATTAGATTTACCTTTTCCTGTAAAGAAGATTCCAGATGTTTTTACATCTTTTAGAAAAAAAATTGAAAAAGAGACAAATGTTAGAGGTATATTTCCAACACCTAAAAAGATTAAATCTCCCTCTATTCAATCATTGGTTTTACCAGACCCTTCCATTGTTGGGTTAGAAAAAATTCAATCGGATGAACGTTCAGCAATCCCTTTCAAAGGAGGAGAAACAGAAGTTTTCAAAAGATTAGAGTTTTATCTTTTTGAAGAGAAGCTTATTTCATCGTATAAACAAACGCGAAATGGACTAATTGGTAAAGATTATTCTTCTAAATTTTCAATGTGGTTGTCTTTAGGATGTATATCTCCAAGAATGATTTATAAGCAGGTTAAGAAATACGAAGAAGAAGTTGAAAGTAATGATTCAACTTATTGGTTAATATTCGAACTCATTTGGAGAGATTATTTTCGATTTATGATGAAAAAATATAAGAATTCTTATTTCCTGAAAGAAGGTGTTAAAGGTAAAGATATTGTGGAGAATGCTTTTAATCCATCTGTTTTTGAAAGGTGGAAGTCTGGAAATACAGGTAATTCATTTATTGATGCCAATATGAAGGAATTAAACCTTACAGGATTTATGAGCAACAGAGGTAGGCAAAATGTTGCAAGCTACCTTTGTAATGAGTTAAGCATGGATTGGAGATATGGTGCTGCCTATTTTGAAGAAAAGTTAATCGATTACGATGTTTGTAGTAATTGGGGGAATTGGGCGTATTTGGCTGGGGTAGGGAATGACCCAAGAGGAAAAAGAGCCTTTAATCTTGAAAAACAAGTGAAAGATTACGATCCTGAAGGTCATTATCAAAATCTATGGTTAAAGAAGTGATTTTTTAATTCATCAAAACAAAATGTTAAAGATCTTAATTTCAATAACCATTTTACTACTTTTACAAGATGAAATATAGAATGCTTACCAAAGAAGAAATGCAAATCTTTGATGAAGATTTTAAGCATTTTTTGATTACAACGGGTGTATCCAATGAAGAATGGATAGAGTTAAATAAATCTAACCTCTCCAAAGCAACTGAATTAGTTGAATTGTTTTCAGATACTGTTTTACAAAAAGTTTATGAAAAAATTGAATTTATAGAATTTAGAAGTGAAGATTCTTGTATTGTTTTCCATTGTTTAAAAGATAAAATGGAACTTATTTCTTTAAATAAAAAAGGAGAAGGCATAGATTTATCAACTCCTGATAAAATACATGATGCACTTTTAAATAATGCAGATAATTTGACATGTTTTAAAACTAAAAAGGAATATATTTCTTCAAGAGAGTCAGAAATTCACCAACTGATTGAACAAGGATGTTTTAATTCCTCAAAAGATTTTTGGAATGCCTTAGAAAAGTTAATAGATTAAATTTTAATATATAAATAAATTATGAAGACTAAAATTACATTACTATCATTAATTGCTACTTCATTTGCGTTTGGACAATTAAAAACCCCTCAAGCAAGTCCATTGAGTAAAATAGAGCAAACAATAGGGATGACATCCATCTCTATTGAATATTCAAGACCTTCTAAAAGAGGCAGAAATGTTTTTCCTGATGTAGTGAAATATGATGAGGTTTGGCGAACTGGAGCAAATGAAAATACAAAGATTTCAATTTCTGATATTCTAATTTTTGATAAAGACACACTTCAAGCAGGAGAATATGCTTTATACACTAAACCAATGAAGGATTCTTGGGAGGTTTATTTTTATAATGAAACATCTAATTGGGGAACACCACAAAAATGGGATACGGATAAAGTTGCTCTAACTATAACCACACCGATTGAAAAATTAGAAAACACTGTGGAAACATTCACTATTGGTTTTAATGATTTAACAACAAAGTCTGGACATCTTTCATTAATGTGGGATAAAATAGCAATATCTATTCCATTTCAATTAAATACAGTGGATGAAGTTGTTGCAAATATTAACAAAATAATGAATGGACCTTCCTCAAGAGATTATTATGGTGCTGCAAATTATTATTTTTCAGAAGGAATGGATTTAGACCAAGCCTTAGTTTGGATGAAAAAAGCAGTAGAATTAGAAGGAGAAAGAGCTTTTTGGATGTATAGAAAGTTAGCTTTAATTCAAGCTAAAAAAGGAGCTTATAAGGAAGCTATCGAATCTGCACAAGTTTCTATTGAAGGAGCAACAAAAGTTGGGAATATGAACTATGTAGAGATGAATAACATTTCTATCAAGGAGTGGAAAGAAATATTGAAAAAGTAAATATCAAATGGGTGAATTTAAAGATAAGCTAGAAGTACGATTTGGAAAAGATGCTGTTAAATCAATTTTTTCACCAAACGATAATTTAGAATTATTTCTAATAGAATTAAAGGAAAAAGCAGTTTCAGTTTTAATCACTAATAGATTGAACGAATATGAGATGCAAGTTCCAGAAAAACTGAAAGGAAGAGAGTTTAATGAGTTAGTTTTTTGTCTGCCTTCTTACTGGGAAATTGATAATATCGAAAATGAACGTTTTAGTTGGGTTTATAAATGGTTAGAACTCCTCACAAGTTATGTGGTAGATAAAAAAACTTGGTTTGGACCAGGCCATACAATTCCATGTGGAAACCCTTTTCGATCAATTTCAACAACAATGAAGGCAAATCATTTTTTACTTTCAGAGCCTATCTTTTTAGAAAAGGAATTAGAACCTTTACACTTAGAAAAGAAAGAGGTTCATTTTTTGACAATTATTCCCATTTTTGAAGATGAAATGGATTATAAACAAGGAAAGGGGACATTTAAACTCATGACTAAGTTAAAAAATCAAGGAGTAACAGAGAAGTTAGACGATTTCAGAGCTACATCCCTTAAAAGTAAGTGGAGGTTGAGAAGAAGAAATTAATATTAATTTCTATTTTTGTAATCAGTTAAATTCAAGAAAATTATTTGTTCTATGGGAAGAGCGTTTGAATATAGAAGAGCGGCGAAAGAGAAAAGATGGGATAAAATGTCTAAAGTTTTTCCTAAGTTAGGAAAGGCTATTACAATGGCAGCTAAAGAGGGTGGTGATGATCCAGCTATGAATAGTAAGTTAAGAACTGCTATTCAAAATGCTAAGTCTGAAAACATGCCAAAAGACAATATTGAAGCGGCTATTAAAAGAGCTACTCAAAAAGATTTAGCAGCATATACTGAAGTAAATTATGAAGGTAAAGGACCTCATGGTGTTTTGGTTTACGTTGAATGCGCAACTGATAATACGACAAGAACTGTTGCTAACGTTAAGATGTATTTTAATAAAGCAGGCGGTGGAGTAGTGCCAAATGGATCTTTAGAGTTCATGTTTGATCGAAAGTGTGTTTTTGAATTAGAAAAAGCAGAAGGGATTGATATTGAAGAACTAGAGTTTGAATTAATTGATGCGGGTTTAGAGACAATTGAAGAAACAGAGGAGTCTATTTTTATTTATGGAGATTATACTTCTTTTGGGACTTTAGCAACTGCTTTAGATGAAAAAAGTTTAGAAGTTAAAAAGTCTAATTTGCAAAGGTTTCCAACATCTCCAGTAGAATTTTCAGAAGAACAGTTAGTTGATATTGAAAAAATGTTAGATAAGATTGAAGACGACGACGATATACAACAGGTTTTCACTAACATAGCATAAACAATACTTAAAGGCTCCATTTTGGAGCCTTTTTTATTTTTCTATTTTACTTGTGAATTCATTTTTTAGTCCATCCCAATCAACAAGATGCATTTTAATAGAACCTACAGGAATCTTTGCTTTTACAAGAATTGGAATTCTATTTGCATCATTTGTTACCCAAAAATTCACATCGTTTTCGTCTTCAAATAACCTTCCAGTTTGGATTACAGGAACAAATTTTAAACAGTTGAATTTTCCTTTTCTGATATGAATATCTTCTTCACCAACATATTTTATCTTTAATAGGAAAACTTCTTCATCCATAAAACAATTAAATTCAAAAACATCCCCTTTTTTTATGTTTTTAAAGTTTAAGGTACGAGCGTAATAAAAGGATGACATCATATCTTGAATTGCCATAGGAACTTTATATTCCTTTCCTTCACCTGTTTTTACTTTGTATTTATGGTGATGAAAAATATAGTCTTGTTCAATCTTATACCCTCCTTCATTAACTCTTCTAACAAATTCCCAAGGGAATACACCAGCCTTATCAATATAGCTTTCATAAGTATCCAAAACCTTAAAAAAAGCATTAAATCCACCTAGTGTTCTTCCTGTTCCTTTAACATGAAGTAAATCCCTATTATTTCCTTTTTTTGTCGTTGAATTGACTTCTAAGATTGCTTCTCCAGCATCTATAAAACCATAAGATATAAGGTACTTTAATTTTTCTCCAGTTTTAAAAGCTTTGTTGGATGCATTTGGAAATGAAATTGAAGTAGAACTTGTTATCCCAATTAAAAGAGTAAATAAACTTAGTATAAAAATGATTTGTTTCATAGCCATTAGAATTTACGATTATATGATCATAAAATCAAACGGTGTGCCAAGAATTTGAAAAAAGTTTGATAAACAAAAAATGCAGATACCTATTTCAGCATCTGCATTTTTTGAAAATATTTAGTTTTATTTCTTTTTTGTTGCTTTCAGAAACTCTTCTTTAGTCCATTCTTTTTTATAAACATTTGTAAAATTGAATAAGAAAAGTGGGTTAAAATATAAATTACGCACATTGGAATAAACAATCCCATAATCTCCTTTATACCAAAGAGGAATAATTGGAGGGTTTTTCATTAATTCAATTTCAGCTTGAGAGAAATACTTCATTTGTTCCGTTAATTTTGATGATTTTTTAGCTTTCTCAAAGAATTCATCAAACAAAGGGTTTTGGTATCTAGATTTATTAATGCTTGATTTTTCATGGATACTTTCAGGAACATTTTTTCCATAAAAATTAAAAAGAAATGTTTCAGGGCTTACATAGTCAGCTGCCCATCCATTTCTAGATAATTCAAAATTCCCTTGCTGTCCATCTTTTTCTAGTTGACCAAATGTTGATGCATCAAGGTTAACATTTATGTTTAATACAGTCGATAATTGTTGAGCAACTTCATCTGCAATTGCTGAATGTATATCACTTATGTTTAACCTAAGGTTAACGTTACCAAAGCCTTTACCATTAGCATAGCCAGCTTCAGCTAAAAGTTTTCTAGCTTTTTCAGGATTAAATTTATATCCGACTTTCTGAATTCCATCGAAATCATACCCTTTAAATGCATTTTCAACAGGAGGAACAATTCCAAAATTTCCAAGTTCCGAATATTGATTTCTTAATATTTCTGCACCAATTTTTTTTCGGTCAATCGCATAGTTGAATGCTTGTCTTACTCTAACATCTTTAAATCTATTATCCAATAGGTTAAAATAATAGTAGTGAGTAGTTAAAATTGGATTATTATGAAGGACTAATAATGGGGGAGTGTTGTTAAAATCAGAAATCCTTCCTTCAAGCATTTCCGTAATTTCACTTGCAGGCAAACCTCTTATAAGGTCAATTTCTTTATTTTTAAATAGATTCAATTGATTACTCTTTTTAGGTTCTATTATGTATTCAATACTATCTAAATAAGGCAATAAATTTCCTGATTCATCTTTAAGGTAGTAGTCTTGATTCTTAGTTAGTATAATAGAACTAACTTCATCTTTAATGAATTGTCTATAAACAAAAGGACCTGTACCAATCATATCTTGTTCCAGATTTTCTTTGAGGATATGATGAGAAATAATGGCACATGAAACATTCGCTAGTTTATTTAAGAAATTATTATCTTTTTCAGTTAATTTAATTTTTACAGTAGATCTTTTAATAGATATTCCTGAAATAGTTTCAGCTTTACCTTCATAATATTCTTTTGCTCCAACTAAATATTTCTCAAACAAAGCTGAATATGCAGTTCCGGTGGTTCCAATTTGTCCTTTTGAACAGATATACTCAAATGTTTTTTGGACATCTAAAGGAGTTAAGATTCTTTCAGCTTCAGAGTGAAAAATACTATGTGGATGGAATTTAATATTGTGCTTTAAATGGAAGGTATAAGTAAGTCCATCTTCACTGATATCCCACTTTTCTGCAAGTTGAGGTTGAACGGTTAAATCTTTTGGATTTAAAGAAACTAAGCCTTCCATAACTTGACTTAGAACATTCGCTGAGAATACATCTGTGACATCTCTAGATATAAAAGTAGAAGGTTCATTATCAATAGAAAGGGTTATTTTTCCTCCAGAGTGTTCGAATTTATTTTTGGATGTGTTATTACATGAGGAAAAGATAATTAAAACTAAAGTAAAGAGAATGATGTTTTTCATGTTCATGTTTTTGGGTGTAAATATCGTATGAAATATATTTATCATTATATAGATACAAGTATACTAAATTTTGAGATATAACTTCAAATTGATATGTATTTAATTATAAAAACTCATTTCGATTAATACAACTTTTCAAAACACTATAAAATAGTTAGATACGATATTTTTCGTATTGGAATATCTGTATATTTCGCTCACAAAAGAGAGGTAGATTGTGGTTTTAGTTTGTTATTTCTTTAAATTCAATTTCGATTTTGATCTGATATTTTAACAAAGGTTTTAGGAATTGTTAATCTTTTATTTGTTGTTTTATTTTTAACGTTAAACGTTTTATGTGTTAATGATTTTTTTTAACTTGTTATTTTATAGACCTTTATTTCTTGTCTTAAGTTTTAAATAGCTGACGTAGATGATATAAATTGTACCTTAGTGAAAATTAACTATAAAGTATATTTTTATGAAACTACATAGGTCTTTATTATTATTTTTTACAATATTTTTAATTTTATCTTTAGACCATTCAAAAGCTGCTACATATACTCATGCATCTGGATCTAACCAATCTGCTTCTATTTCTGCTACAATAGGTTCTCCAGATACCTATTATGATGATGGTGGTTCTGGAAGTAATTATTCAAATAATATTAGTAATACAACCTATACATTTACTCCTAGTGCTGGAGGAAATTATGTGAGGGTTAAAATTACCTCATTAGTTTTAGGAGCTGGTGATGTTCTTAAGATTTACAATGGAGCGAGTACGGCCGCAAGACAAATTGGACAGGTAACTGGTACTTCAAGCACTTTCATGTGGGTATCCACATCCAGCGAAGGAAGTTTAACTTTTGAATTTCTAAGTGATGGTGCTACTACTGGAACGGGATGGGATATGAGTGTTTATGTTTCTAGTATTCAAGGGCAGGAATGGTTGGGAGGTACCTCTAGAGCTACCGATGTTGTAACTAATTGGGAAAATTCATTGTTGCCAGGTGCACAAACAAGTGTATATATTCCTGATGTGGCAAATGATCCTGAAATGAATGCCAGTTTAACAGTATTTGACTTTAGGTTGGCTTCTGGAGGTTCTTATACTAGAAGTCTTGATGGTACATTAAGATGCTATGGAGACTTTTATATTTATGGTACGTATGATATTACAGCAGCCTATACAATTTTAAATGGAGGGTCTTCAGGAAATTTTGCAAATGTTGGAGGGAGTGGAAGTTTTAGTTATATAGGTTTATTAATTGGATTTGATCAAAATGCTTATTATCGGTTAGCAAATTCTATTACAGATTTATGGATGTTTGAACATTCTACAAATTACTCTAGTGAATTTGATATGAATAACTTTAATCTTACTATTTCTGGTACTTCATCTAATCGTTTTAATCTACCTGCAAGTCAAACTTTTTATCAAAGAAGTGGAACCTTAAGTATAGCATCTTCTGCTGCAACCATAACAGACGCATCTTTTAACGAAGGGACGGGAACTACTAATTTTTACAGAACAGGATCTCAAACAGTACCCGCTGTAACTTATTACAATCTAACAATATCAGGAGGAGGTAGTAATACGAAAACAGCTGCAGGAACTATTTCAATTACAAATAATTTAACTGTTGATGCTTCAACAACTTTAGCAATAGGTACCACAACAGCTACAATTGGAGGAACAACAGATGTAAATGGAGCAGTAACTATAAGTACAGGAACACTTGATGCTAATGGAACATTTGATGCTACAGGCGGAACAGTAACATTTACAAGTACAGGTAATTTAAACCTAGGAGGCTCTACAAATACAAGTTTAGGAACTTTTACAGAAAGCACAAGTACTGTGACCTATGATAGAGCAGGAGCACAAGGAGTAATAGCGGATACTTATTATAATCTTGTTTTCTCTGGTGGCGCAAGTAATACGAAAACAGCAGCAGGAGCGGTAAATGTTTCTAATAATTTAACTGTTGATGCTAGTACTGAATATGCTTTAGCGGCTACAACAACAACTGTAACTGGAACTTCAGATATAAATGGTACGATTTCTTTAAGTACAGGTACGTATGATTCTAATGGAACATTTGATGCAACTGGGGGGAATGTTACTTTTACAGGAACAGGTTTTCTTCTCCTCGGAGGGGCTACAAATACAAGTTTGGGTACAATGACGATGACTATTGGCACTGTTAATTATGATAGAGCAGGCGTTCAGAACATCGTAGAGGATATTTACTTTAATTTAATTATTAGTGGAGGGAGTACTAAATCTATTGTTGGTACAGGAACTAAATTAGAGGGAAATGGATTATTAACAGTAGATGCAGGAGCAACTTTAGCGATTGGAGATAATGATTTAAAAAGGAATAATTTTGGTGCTTCAGGAGGTTCACACATTGAAGGTACTGTCACTTTAAATGATGGATGGTGGACAACCACTTATGGTTCAGGTCAAAGTTTAACTTCTACGGGAGGTACAATTACGGTTACTGGAACAGGTACAATAAATCAACTCGGTTTAGGAACACCAGATTTCGGAACTTTTACTGCTGGATCTGGCTTAGTTCAATATAATCGTGCGTCGTCTCAAAATGTTGCATCAGCTCCTACTTATTATAATTTAGATTTAAATGGAAGCACAAAAACGTTAATGGGAACTACTACTGTGACTAATGATTTGAATATTCCAGGAACAACAGCTATTGGGTCGGAAACAATCAACGTAGGAGGAGCCGCAACAGTAACTGGTACTGCAACTATTTCAACTGGAACTCTAAACGTAGACGGTACATTTGATGCAACAGGTGGAGCAGTAACGTTTAGTGATGCTGGTTTTTTATATTTAGGTTCCACAGTTACTGATTTAGGAACGTTAACATTAGGGACTGGTTGTACTGTAGCTTATGATGCCGCAGGAGCTCAAAATGTAGATAATGTAGATTACTACAATTTAACAATTGACGGTTCTGGAACTAAAACATTACAAGGTAATATTAATATCAGTGGATCTGATGGAGAAGGAGTATTAACTGTAGATACAGGTTGTACTTTCGCAATTGGTGATCATACGATTACTCATACTGTTTTAGATGATTTTGGTACTGAAAACAATACAATAATAGGAACGGTAACTTTAAATAATGGTGACTGGACACCAACTTATGGAGAAGATGCAAATTTAACTACAAGTGGTTCTATAACAGTTACAGGGACAGGGATTATAAGGCTTACCGGAGGAAGAGGACATACACTAGGAACATTTACTCCAGGTAATGGTACGGTTTATTATGCTAGAAACGGATCTATGACAATTGCAGCAAATTCATTTAACAATTTGGTTGTTGATGGAAATACGGGAACAAAAACTTTAGCAGGTGCAATAGATGTTGATGGAGATTTAACTCTTACGAACAATGGAGGTGGTTTATTAGATGTTAGTGGTTCTGATTATGGAATTAATCTTGCAGGAACTTGGACGAACAATGGTACATTTACAGCACAAAGTGGAACGGTTACTCTAGATGGTGCTTCTGATCAAGCAATTAGCGGTTCGTCATCTACTACTTTTTATAATTTAACGAACTCGAATAGTGCTACTACGGTTACATTGAATCAGGATATTACAGTTACAAATACATTAGCTATGAGTGGAACAGCTGATGTGGATATGAATGCAAATAACATTGACCTTAGTTCTGCAGGAACTATTTCAGGAGAAACAAATTCTGATCGTATTTACGATACAGCTGGAACAACAGATGTGAGTGGTGTTATTACAACTACAAGAACTTTAAATGCTCCTGCAGCTGTTAACGTTGGGGGAATGGGTGCAATTTTTACTTCTGCAGCTAATATGGGCTCAACAACTATCAAAAGAGGGCACGTTGAACAGACAGGGTTATTAGGTAATACAAGTATTCATCGTTATTATTCTATTACCCCAACAACTAATACTGGCTTGGATGCTACTTTAGTTTTTAATTATTTTGATGGTGAATTAAATGGCCAAGGAGCCAACGAATCTGACTTTGTGTTGTGGCGTTCTACAGATGGAGGTACAAATTGGGTTAATAATTTTGGAATAGTAAATACAGGATCTAATACCGTGACACTTGATGAAATTGATGCTTTTTCTTTATGGACTCCTTCTTCGGAATCAGCAAGTCCGCTTCCAGTAAAATTGATTTCTTTTGATGCTATACCTCACCAAAATACAGTAGAATTGGCATGGGTAACTGCTTCTGAAAAGAATTCAGCTTATTTTGAAATTGAAAAGTCTATAAATGGAGATTTTTTTGAAGTAATTGGACAGACTACTGCTGCCGGATCGAGTATTGAAATGTTACGGTATTCTGAATTGGATAGAAATCCAACACAAGGAATATCTTATTATAGATTGAAACTGGTTGATTTAGATGGATCTTTTATAACAAGTGATATTAGATCGGTTGTTTACGGAACAAAATCTAGTAATAAATTAATTCCTAATCCATCTAATGGGATGTTTGTAACGCTAATGTTAAAAGGAACAAACTATCAAAAAGGTGAATGGGGTAAGATATTAATCGTTAATGAATTAGGGCAAGTAGTTCATAAAGAAACAGTACAAATGAATAGTATTAGTTTTACAATTACTCCTTCATCAAGATTGTCTCCAGGTTATTATTCTGTTGTTGTGATGCAAGGAGATAAAAGAATCGCAAGTGACAAGATGGTGGTTCAATGGTAATAATTATTATTTATTAGGATTGGAATTTGTTTCTAATCTTATAATATAAAATTTAAAAATGGTAGATAATGTCTGCCATTTTTTGTTTAAAATAAGGGCTCAGTTAAAAGTTTGGGGGACTATTCACTTCTTATTCGAAAGCTTCACTTTCTCTCTCTTTTGAGCTGAAAAAAGTATCCACCACGAAGTAGCAGCGAAGCTAAAAACAGCTTTTCAATTTTACAAGGAACTCTTTACGTTCCGTTTCTCTCCACAAAAATCGCGGATAAATGTTGAACTACATGCTTTTTTCCTTACACCTCCATTACATTACGATGTGGAACGCAATTTCGTTCCAATGATAAATGTTGAACTCCATACATTGTATTCCGTTCCATTTATCAATTCTGTGCAAAATTGGAATTACCGCTTCGAATTTTGAAATTATAGATCTGTTTTTAAATTTTAAACTTACTAAATTAAGAACTGATTTGAATTTAGATTAACGTTTTAAATTGATGTAAATTAGATGATTAAAATAAAAAAGGTAAAAATATTAAATGCTAACGAGACATAGTAATCGAAGCATTTTTCGGCCTAAGCAGTGAAATGTAGAAGAAAAAGCACTGCTTTTGAAGAGAATAAACGAAGTAAAGCTGAATCCATGTTTGAACCCAGCTGTCAACAATCCAAGAATTGGTTGTTGTTAACAGCGTTTGTGACCGCGATAGCAGCATCGAAGATAGTTTGGATGAAACTACAGAGTGTTTCGTAGTTTTCAAGTTTTATTGGTTCAGCCTTGACCTTTTAGCTTCGCTGCTACTGACGTGGTGTTTCTTTTGGGTCAAGCTAAAAGATATGTGAAATTATTTTTTAGATATATACTAATTTACTTTTCTCCCCAGATATTTTGATTGACCCAAAATAAGTCTTATAAATTTTTCATTAAAACACGAACTGTATTCTCTGATTTCTGTTCGATGAGTACTTTTTTCCCTTGCAGTACTCGTTCTAAAGTAGGAGTATCATAATGTCTGATTGTTACTAATTCTAACCCTTCTTGGTATTTTATTTTATAAGTAGATTGAAACTCTTCTAATAATGCTTTAATATCTATTTTATCTTGATCTAAAACAACAGAGAAACTTAATGCAGAATTTTGCATGAGGTTTATTTTTGCATTTAAACGAGATAACCTTTTAAAGATATCACTTAAGTTTTCTTCCACGATAAAAGAAAAGTCTTTCGGGGTAATTGAAAGGTAAAGTTGATTCATTTTAAAGATAAATGAAGGGATTAAAGAATCAAATTTAGTTGATTCTTGGATCACTGTTCCTTCTGCTTTAGGTTGGATAAATGATTTTACATATAAAGGAATACCTTTATTTTGTAGAGGTTTAATCGTTTTTGGGTGGATAACAGTTGCTCCGTAATACGAAAGTTCAATCGCTTCTTTGAAAGAGATTTTATCCAATTTAATCGTATTGTCAAACCATTTTGGGTCGGCATTAAGCATACCAGGAACATCTTTCCAAATAGTTACGCTTTCAGCATTTATACAGTATGCAAAGATACCTGCAGTGTAATCGGAACCTTCTCTTCCTAGGGTAGTTGTAAAGCCTTCAGATGTGTGTCCAATGAAACCTTGAGTAATTTGAATATCATTATTTTCAAAAGATTTAATGAAATTTTCTTGAATTAAATTATTCGTTATTTCCCAATCTACGTTACCCTCTCTATAGGTATTATTCGTTCGGATAATTTTTCTGGCATCCACCCATTTAGCATTTATATTCTCTTGTTGTAAATATGCAGTAACGATTTTAGTGGATGCAATTTCTCCAAGAGAAACAATTTGATCGTATTCAAAATTATAATTAAAAGAGATTGGGAGGTTTGTTTTTTCCTTTAATTGATTAAAAAGCGTAGCTATTTCATTGTAAATCAAGTTTTCTTTACCAACAAAAAGTTCATCCATGATTTGTAAATGAAAGTTTCTTCTTTCTTCTACTAAGTCTTCAAATTTTGATTTTTCTTTATTCCATAATGCGTCCACAATTGCTTCAGTAGCATTTGTAGTTTTTCCCATTGCGGAGATAATAACTGTAACTTTTTCTCTTTTATATAAAGATAAAATATGTGCGACATTTTTCACAGCACTAGCATCTTTTACAGATGCACCACCAAATTTAAAAACCTTCATGTTCTTTGTTAAAAATGAAGTCGTAAAGGTATTTATTTTGTCAATGAATTTACTTGAAAATAGAACAAATTATTTTAATTGTTCTTTAAATATTTTCTCCACTTTTTCGATTTTTGGAAGAATTACCATTTTACAGTATGGTTCTGATTTATTTAATTCATAATAATCTTGATGATAATCTTCAGCATGATAAAAATTACCAATCGGATCTACCTGGGTTACTATTGGTAGTTCAAATACTTCTTCTTCTGTTAGTATTCTAATGACTTTATTGATGGTATTTTTCTGTTCCTCGTTGTGAAAGAAAATCACTGATCTATATTGAGTTCCAACATCTGCTCCTTGTCGATTTAAAGTTGTTGGATCATGAGCTGTAAAAAACACTTTTAAAACCTCTTCTAAACTTATTGTAGAAGGTTTATAGATAACTTGAACAACTTCAGCATGACCAGTATTTCCTGTACACACTTCTTTGTAGGTTGGGTTTTTAGTAGAACCTCCAGAATATCCAGATTTTACTTCAACTACACCATTAATTAATTCATAAACACCTTCTACACACCAAAAACAACCTCCACCAAGAGTAATCGTATCAGTTCTATTGTATTCTTCTTCTTTAATGAAATCTAAAGAAAGAGAATTTACACAATACCTTAAACCAGTTTCTGTTGGTCCATCATTAAATAGGTGCCCAAGATGTCCTCCACATTTTGCACATTCGATTTCAGTTCGTTTAACTCCCAAGCTATAATCCTCTTTAGTTATTATTTTACCACCACTAATTTCTTTATCAAAGCTAGGCCATCCACAATGTGAATCAAACTTCATTTCGTCTGTAAATAATTCATTTCCACAAGCACCACAAGAGTATATACCTTTCTCTTTATGCATTAAGAATTTTCCAGTAAAAGGTTTTTCCGTCCCTTCTTCTCTTAACACATAATATTGTTCAGGAGTTAATTGCTTTTTCCAATCGGATTCTGTTTTGATTATTTTAGGAATGTCATTTTCTGTTTTTTTTGTTTCCTGAGCACAAGCGTTTAAGCTAAATAATAGTACAATTAGTAAATACTTTGGAATTCTTTTCATCTTATAAAGTTTTATCTGTTATAATATTAACGAATATTAAATCATAACAGATTGTTTAAAATGTTAAAATAAGGTAAATCTCAAGACATAAAAAAACCAACCCTGAGGTTGGTTTTCTGTATTATGATAACGGAAATATTTTTTAATTTATTTCTTTCTCAGATTCAATAAATGATATCCCGTATTTTTCTAATTCATCTAGTATTGGGTTGTATATTTCTGGATAAATTGGAATATGTACACCTTTAATTTTTATTGTATCGTTAAGGATCATTTTTGCACAAATTGCAACAGGAAGACCAACAGTGTTACTCATAGATGTGTAAACGCTATCTTCTCCTTTATTAACCATATAAGAATTGATTTGTTTCTTTTTCCCATCAAGTAAGTAGTCAAATTCATGATACATTACAAGCATATCTTTATCATCTTTATCTAAAGACCATTTTTTCACTAAAATATTTTGTAATAATTGAGCAGGAGATGCGTTCTCGATTCCTATTTTTTCAGATCCATCAAATAACCCTAACCATTCAAATTTAGGGAAAAGATCCGCATGATGACCAAGGTATTGTTTAAATTTCTCTTCAACAGTTACATCGCTTCTATATGGAAGAAAAGCATTGATAAAAGATCTTGGTGTTAAACTTTCTGAATTCGTCATTTTATAGTTATCCTCAGTCAAACCCAGGTCAACTAAAAAATCCCAAGCTTTACAAAATCCAGGTCTTCTTAATGTCCCTCTATAAATAGTTGGAATATCTTCTAAACCGTAAACACTTCTATAAGATAATGAATCTCTATTTGCATAAGCTTCAAAATCACCATATTCTGGAATAGAAATTTTATCTAGTCTATTGAAAAGTTTGTTGTAAGGGATATACTTATACTCTTTTTCTTCTTGGTAGGATGCTGCGGCACCTTGACCCGCCAAAACAACATTTCTTGGGTTCCAAGTAAATTTATAATTCCATGGATTATTATCGTATTCTGGAGCAACTAAACCACCGCAAAACGAAACAAATCGATGTAAACTTCCATTTTTTGCTTTGATATCGTCTATGATACGCATTGCACTCATGTGATCAATACCAGGATCAACACCAATTTCATTCATGAAAATTATTCCAGCATCTTTTGCTTTTTCGTGGAGAGATTTCATCTCAGGAGAAATGTAAGATGGTGTGATGAGGTTAGTTTTTAAGTCTAAACAATCATGCGCTACTTCCATATGAAATCTTGCAGGTAACATACTAATTACTAAGTCTGCATATTCAATTTGAGGTCTTCTCTCTTCAGGATTTAATGCATCAAAAGATAGTGCTTCACCATTAGGGTGATTATTGATTTTCTTTTTTGCTAAATCAATGTTTTGGTCTACTACTTTTATTTTCCAATTATTTTCAACTGAATTTTCAAGTAGGTAACGAATAAGAGATGAAGAGGATAGACCTGCTCCAATTACTAATATAGACTTCATAAGATTTGCTAATAAATTATGTGTAAATTGTTAAAAAATAACCAAGTTTAGAATCAAATGTAGTATTTTTTAACAAAAACCAGTTATAAATATATTATTTTAACACTTATATTAAATCGTTATTAAGTAATAATTTTGCAATTTGAACGGTATTAGTTGCTGCACCTTTTCTAAGATTATCTGCAACTATCCACATATTTAATGTTTTAGGTTGTGATTCGTCTCTTCTAATTCTTCCAACAAATACATCATCTTTTCCTTCAGCATATTTTGCCATTGGGTATGTGTTAGTTGTAGGGTCATCTTTTAGAGTTATCCCTGAACTATCATGTAATAACTTTCGTACAGTATTTAATTCGAAATCATTTTCAAATTCAACATTTACAGATTCGGAATGGCCACCAACAATAGGAATTCTAACAGCAGTTGCAGTAACATGAATATTTGGATCTAATATCTTTTTTGTTTCGTTAGTTAATTTCATTTCTTCTTTTGTGTATCCATTGTCTAAGAAATCGTCGCAATGTGGAATACAATTTTTGTCAATAGGATAAGGATATGCCATTTCTCCTTTAACATCTTTTCTTTCATTCTCTAATTGTTGAACTGCTTTTACTCCAGTACCTGTAATAGATTGATAAGTAGAAATGACAACTCGTTTTATATTAAATTCTTTATGTAAAGGGGCTAATGCTAGTAAAAGTTGAATAGTACTACAATTAGGGTTAGCTATAATTTTATCTTCTTTCGTTAAAAGGTGACCATTTATTTCAGGTACAATTAACTTTTTGGAAGGATCCATTCTCCATGCAGAAGAATTATCGATTACCGTAGTTCCAACATTAGCAAACTTTGGTGCCCATTCTAAAGATGTTTCTCCACCAGCTGAAAAAATAGCTATATCTGGCTTCATCTCAACAGCAGTCTCTAAGTTGACAATAGGAAAAGAAAGAGATCCAAATTCGATAGTTTTACCAACAGACTTCTGAGAAGCAACCGGTATTAATTCTGTTATTGGAAAATTTTGTTCTTTCAATACTTGTAAAACAACATTTCCAACCATCCCAGTAGCACCAACAATAGCAACTTTCATTTTGTGAATTTTTTAAATTATAATTAATCAAAATGGATACTCAAAAAGTAACCTTGATATCAAAAATAATGAATAAAATAATCCTTTATACTTAATGTTTCTTTTTTTTAAAATAAAAGTTGAAAATAGATTGGGTAATAACTTTAGTGTTTATAAATCAAGGCTATAGAATATATTTACACATTAATTATAATAATACACTTTTGTAAGAATATGTTATTTATATAACAAACTATTTCTGATTTTAATTTATAGTTTTCAATTTATGTATATTTGATAATGTATGATTAATCTGCAAAACAGATAAAAATAATAAAATCAATTTTGATATGAGTCAATTCGAAAATAGTCTTTCTTATGCACAAGAAATGGATCAAAAGGATCCATTAAAATCATTTAGAGATCGTTTCTATATGCCTGACTTCCATGAAAAACAAATACGTTATTTTACTGGGAATTCTTTGGGGTTACAACCAAAATCGACTAAAAAATATATACAAGAAGAACTAGAAGCTTGGGCATCTTATGGTGTTGAAGCTCATTTTTTAGCTAAAAAACCATGGTTTAGTTACCATGAAAACCTAACGAATAAAGTGGCTAATGTAGTTGGTGCAAAGCCAATTGAGGTGGTTGTTACACATTCATTAACTACAAACCTTCATTTATTAATGGTTTCTTTTTTTCGCCCGTCAGCTGACGGGAAGAGAAAGAAGTTAATTTGTGAAGCAAAAGCTTTTCCAAGTGATCAATATGCATTAGAATCTCAAATTAAATTTCATGGCTTAAGCATGGAAGAAGATTTAATTGAAATTGAACCAAGAGAAGGAGAACATTTAATTAGAGAGGAAGATATTTTGGCTAAAATCGCTGAAGTAGGTGATGAATTAGCTTTAGTCATGATAGGTGGTGTCAATTACTACAGCGGTCAATTATTCGACATGAAAGCAATTACGGAAGCAGCTCACAAAGTTGGTGCAATTGCTGGTTTTGATTTAGCACACGCTGCAGGAAATATCAATTTACATTTACACGATTGGGGAGTAGATTTTGCTGCTTGGTGTAGTTATAAATATTTAAATTCATCTCCAGGTGGAGTTTCTGGAATGTTTATTCATGAACGTCATGCTAATTCTCCAGATTTACCACGTTTTGCTGGTTGGTGGGGACATGATAAAGATGTTCGTTTTTTAATGGAGCCAGGTTTTCAACCAATGCCAGGAGCTGAAGGTTGGCAATTGAGTAATGCTCCTGTTTTAGGAATGGCTGCTCACAATGCCTCTTTGGATGTTTTTGAAGAAGCTGGGATGGATAGAATTGGAGAAAAAAGAGATTTACTTACTGCCTACTTAGAGTTTATTATTGATGAAATTTCAGAACGTAATAAAGAAAAATGTTCTTTTGAAATCATTACTCCAAGAGACAAAACAAAAAGAGGTGCTCAACTTTCTATTTTAGTTCATGGTGCTGCAAAAGCATTGTTTGATGAATTAACAAATCAAGGCGTGATTGCAGATTGGAGAGAGCCAAATGTTATTCGTGTTGCTCCAGCTCCATTGTACAATTCGTTTGAAGATGTTTACTACTTCGGACAAATATTGGAAAAAGCGATATAGACATTAGACTCTAGATTTTCCCCCTTTGGAGAGTCTACTCCGAATTTCGGAGGGAATTAAGGGGGTGGAAATAAGAAACTAGTTTAAAACGAAATAAGAATGAAAAAAATAGGAATTGTAGGTTCGGGATTGGTTGGAAGTTTACAAGCAATTTTGATGGCTAAAAAAGGGTACGATGTTACCGTTTTTGAAAACAGGCCTGATTTAAGAAAAGCAAAATTAATAGCTGGAAAGTCGATTAACTTAGCGTTATCTGCAAGAGGATGGAAAGCTTTAAAAGCTGCCGGAATTGATGGTGGTATTAAGGAAATGGCAATTCCGATGTACAAACGATGTATGCATGCATTGGATGGAACGTTAACTTACCAAAATTATGGGAAAGAAGGTGAGGCCATTTATTCTGTTCCAAGAGGTGGATTGAACCAAAAATTGATGAACCTTGGGGATAAATATCCAGACATTAAGTACAACTTTAATAAGAAATGTAAGGATATTGAATTGGATTCTAATTCTTTAGTTTTTGAAGACAACCTATCTAAAGAATTTGAAAAACACAGTTTCGATAAAGTTTTCGCTACAGATGGTGCATTTTCTGCTGTTCGGTTTAGAATGCAAAAAACGCCAATGTTTGATTATTCTCAAAAGTATTTAGATCATGGATACAAAGAATTAATCATTCCAGCGAACGAAGATGGGACTCATAAATTAGATAAAAATTGCCTTCACATCTGGCCAAGAGGTGAATTCATGATGATTGCTTTGGCAAACCAAGATGGAAGTTTTACGTGTACATTATTTTTCCCTATGAAAGGAGAAGAGTCTTTCGATACAATTAATACTCCTGAAAAAGTAAGTGCATTTTTTAATAAGACATTTCCAGATGCGGTGCCAATGATGCCTACTTTGTTAGAAGATTATTTCGAAAATCCTACTTCTTCATTAGTTATGATAAGATGTAACCCTTGGAACATTGAAGATAAAGTATTGCTTTTAGGAGATTCGTCACATGCAACTGTACCTTTTTATGGTCAGGGTATGAATTCCGGATTTGAAGACTGTACTGTTTTTTCAGAAATGTTAGATGCTGCAAACGGAAATTGGGATGGATTATTTGACGAGTATTCTAAAGTAAGGGTAAAAGATGGTAATGCTATCATCGACTTATCCTTAATGAACTACATTGAAATGCGAGATTTAACAGGAAATAAAGATTTCTTATTACGTAAGAAAATTGAAGCTAAATTCAGTGATTTATACCCTGAAAAATGGATTCCAATGTATTCTCAAACTACTTTTACTCATATCCCATATCACCAAGTTATCGCGAATGGAAAAGCGCAAGACGTTATAATGGATGAGGTAATGAAAATGCCAAATATTCATGAAAACTGGGATGGAGAAGAAGTGATGGAGAAAATGTTATCGTTGGTTTAGACGAAAGACTGTAAGACACAAGATCACTTCGTTTAAGGACTGAAGTGGATTTGTCTTTTAGTTTTGAATCTTAAAATCTTAAAATCTTGAATCTTAAAAATATGGAAAAATTACTAAATTTTATAAACGGAGATTATGTTGCTCCTCAAGGAGATACATACATTGACAATATTGAACCTGCAACAGGAAAGGTTTACAGTTTTATTTCTGACTCTGATGAAAGAGATGTTCAAGTGGCCGTTGAAGCTGCTGAAAAAGCTTTTCCTATTTGGTCAAAAATGTCAACAGAAGAACGTAGTAAAATTTTAGTAAAATTTTCTGAGGGTATTGAGAAAAGAATGGACGAATTTGTTCAGGCTGAATCGAAAGACAATGGAAAACCAATTACATTAGCGGCTCATGTGGATATTCCTAGAGCAGTTTCTAATTTTCATTTTTTCGCTACCGCAATAACACATTTTGCTTCAGAATCGCATTACATGGAGGGAGTTGGAATCAACTATACATTAAGAAAACCGATTGGAATTGTTGGGTGTATTTCACCATGGAATTTACCATTATATTTATTTTCTTGGAAAATTGCTCCAGCTTTAGCAGCAGGAAACTGTGTAATAGCAAAACCTTCTGAGATTACTCCTTATACCGCTTATTTGTTAGGTAAAGTAACACAAGAAGCAGGTATGCCTGCTGGTGTATTGAATATATTACATGGATTAGGTCACAAAGTAGGTGATGCAATTGTGAAACACCCAAAAATCAAAGCGATTTCATTTACAGGTGGTACAAAAACAGGTGAATATTTAGCACGAACTGCTGCGCCGATGTTTAAGAAATTATCGTTGGAACTTGGAGGTAAAAACCCAGTAATTATTTTCGCGGATTGTGATTTTGATGACATGCTTAGTACAACCATTCGTTCTTCCTTTGCAAACCAAGGACAAATTTGTTTGTGTGGGTCTCGTATTTTAGTGGAACGTTCTATTTATGATAAATTCAAAGAAGCATTTGTTGCAAAAGTTTCCAAGTCAATTGTTTCCAACCCTTCTGACCCTAAAGCTCATTTAGGAGCTGTTGTTTCTCAACCGCACATGGAAAAGGTGTTGTCCTACATCGAATTAGCGAAAGAAGAAGGTGGAACAGTATTGACAGGAGGAGAGCAGGTACATTTAGAAGCTCCTTATGATGGAGGTTATTACATTCGACCTACAGTGATAGAAGGATTACCTCATGATTGTAGAACAAATCAAGAAGAAATTTTTGGACCAGTTGTTACTATTGCACCATTTGATTCAGAAGAAGAAGCTTTAATGATGGCTAATTCTACGCAATACGGTTTACAAACTACACTTTGGACATCTGACCTAAAAAGAGCTCACAGAATTGCAGATGAAGCACAATCTGGAATCGTTTGGATTAATTCATGGTTAGTGAGAGATTTACGAACTCCATTTGGAGGAGTGAAAGCTTCAGGAGTTGGGAGAGAAGGTGGATGGGAAGCATTGAGGTTCTTTACAGAAGCGAAGAATGTGTTTGTGAAGTATTAAGTTTTACAGAATTTTCTTCACCATGAAGACATTAAGGACGAGCTTGGTAGGTATTCTCTTTCCCTTTAGGACCTTAATTCCTAAATAGTAGGTTTATTTTCTACTTCATTAGTTTTCTCTTTAATTAATAATTCCTAATTTTCAACTCAAATAATGATTAATGGGAATAAAATCATTTTTTAATAAGATAAAGACTAAGCTTAATTTCTATAATTCAAGTTTAGTAGATGGCTTGCAACTTTATTTTCGTGCACATAAGTTTATTCTTACAAATAAATTTAAACGTTACCTTCTAGTATCAGGTCTTTTCTTTCTTTTACTTTTTACTGTTAGCATTCAATGGTTGTTGAATTTTTTAAGTTCAATAGAATTACCTTTAATTGAATGGACTTTGCCAAAAGTAAAATCGTTCTTTAATTTTGAAGAGGGTGAGTTAAGACAAGGGCTTAAAGCTGTTTTCTGGTTACTTAAGAAAACAATTGATACAAATAAAGATGCTATTTTCCTTTTTATTTTCATGATCATAGGGATACCCTATTTTTCATTTATTAGCTCGAAAACAGAGCAAAAGTTAACAGGGAACACTTATCCCTTTAAATTTAAAGTCTTTTTTAGAGAGTTAAAACGAGGTTTAAACATTTCTTTAAGGACTACTTTTAAACAACTTTTATTTATACTTGGTATTACTGTAGTTTCATTTATCCCTTACATGGATACGATTACACCTCTAGCAACGTTTGTTGTTCAGGCATATTATAATGGCATATTAATTACAGATTATTCTCTAGAAAGAAGGGATTATTCTATTCAAGAAACGAATAAATATTATAAGCAAAATAAATCGTCTATGTTTGCTATAGGTCTAGGGTTTATGTTTTTACTCTTGATTCCGGTAGTTGGATGGTTTTTAGCCCCAACCTATGCGTTAGTAGCATCTTCTTTCTATTTTCTTAGAAATTCAATTGATTCCTCAACGAAGCAATTAGTTACTTAATCTTCTTTTTAGATCAATTTGTCTAATACTAATAAACATTGGAAACTTTTTTTATAAAAAAAGTTTCCAATGTTTATTTTGTTTTTACTTTTGTACCATATTGAATTAAAATTAAAGGATATTTAACTCCTTTGAAAAGCATAACAGAAGTAATGTGAAACATCGTATTTTTTTACTTTATTTATTTTTAACTATTTGTTATTCATTTTCTTATAGTCAAGAACAAACCGTTAAAATAAAGGTTGAGTCTATAAGATCAGTTAGTGGACAATTAATTTTGGCCTTATTTAATACGGATGATCAGTTTGAAGAAGAAGAGCCTTTTAAATCAATTACATTAGATAAAAATTCAATTAAAAATGGAGTTCTTTCTGTAAATGTTGATTTACCAGTTGGGAAATACGGTATTTCTTTATTAGATGATGAAAACAAAAACAAGTTGATGGACTATAGTTTCTTTGGTATTCCTGAAGAAGGTTTTGGTTTTTCAAATTTTGAGCATACTGGTTTTTCAAAACCTGATTTAAAAGTATTTACTATTTCAATTCAAAGTAATAAAGAGCAGTCAATTAGTTTTAAAGTAAGATATATGTAAACAAGAATAGACTTTATTGTTAAGGTCTATTTATTTATAAATTTGCAATTATGGATAACAAAAAATTAGAAATTTTACACGGTGCCTCAGCGATATTTATGCGTTATGGAATCAAAAGTGTAACAATGGATGATTTAGCTAGAGAATTGAGCATGTCCAAAAAAACAATTTATCAATATTTTAAAGATAAAAATGATTTAGTAAATCAAATTATAACTGCAAAAACACAAGAGGATAAATGCGAATGTAACGTTGCAAAGGATGAATCAGAAAATGCAATTGATGAAATGTTTAAAATTAGTAAAATGATTATTTCAAAGATTTCTACATTAAATCCAACGGTTTTTTATGATTTACAAAAGTACCATCCAAAAGCTTGGAACATTATGAACGAGCATCGATGGGATTTTGTTCATGAGTCATTTTTACAAAATATTAAAAGGGGAATAAAAGAGGGATTATATAGAGAAGATATGAATCCTGAAATTATTGCTAGGATGAATGTTTCGATGACAGATATGATTTTTAATGGAAAGACATTTCCAAATACAATTTTTAAATACGAAAAGGTTTTTGAAGAGATGTTTCGTTTTCAAATTCACGGAATGGCCAACGAAAAAGGGCTGAAATTTTTATTGTCAAATTATAACAAAATAAAAAATGCGTAAAACGGTTTTATTAATCGGATGTTTTGGATTAAGCCTAGCTTTATCTGCCCAAACATTCTCGCTACAGCAAGCAAAAGAGTATGCTCTAGAAAACAGCGACAAAATTAAAAATGCTAATCTTGATTTAGACATTGCTAATGAGAAGGTAAAAGAAACGAGAGCAATTGGATTACCTCAATTGAATGCAACTGGAAGTTTTAATAATTTTTTCAATTTACCAGTACAAGTAGTTTCTGCAAATTTTATTAATCCAAATGCTCCTGAAGATGAGTTGATTTCTTTCAGAGCTGGAACAAATTACAATGCTTCAGCAAACCTTCAAGCAACTCAATTAATCTTTAATGGTTCTTACATAGTTGGATTACAAGTTTCTAAATTCTATACGCAATTTAGGTCAACAAATATTGAAAAAACGAAGGAAGATGTTTTAGTAAATGTTACTCAAGCTTATCAAATGTTAGTAGCTGCTAAAGCGAATTTAAACTTTATTGATTCGATAGTAACTATTACTGGTAATCTAGTGGAGAAGCAACGTAATTATTTAGAGTTAGGTTTGATGACACAAGAAGACATGGACCAACTTGAATTTGCGTTATTAACTGCGAAAAATAATCAAGTAAGTGCATCTCTTCAAGTTAAAAACACAACTTCTTTGCTTAAGCTTACTATGGGTTACCCACAAGAGTCAGAAATTGAAGTTTCTGAATCTGTTGAATCTCTATTATTACAAAACCAAGCTTCAACGTCTACTTTTTCAGTTCAAAACAATTTAACTTATCAATTGATGAACGAACAAAAAATGTTGAATGAATATGCTTTAAAAGAAAAAAAGTATAGTCTTCTTCCAAGCTTGAGTGCGGTTGTTCAACATGGTTATAATGCTTATAGAAATGATTTTGATTTCTTTAAAAAAGGAGATTGGTTTTCTCAAAGTTTTTGGGGGTTACAAATGAATGTTCCAATTTTTACGAGTGGAAAGAATAGTGCTGTGATTAGACAAGCAAGATTTGAAGTAAAGAAAAGTGAAAATGCGATACATGAATTTGAACAGACCTTAACGTACCAAGAAAAACAAGCTAATAACAATTTGGAAAGTGCTAAAGAGCAAATGAAATTGCAAGAAGTAAATGTAGAGTTAGCTAAAAAAATATATGAAAATGCAGTTATCAAAGAACAAATAGGAAAAGTAAATAGCATTTTAGTTTCCCAAAAATATAACCAGTTAATTCAATCTCAGGCTCAGTATATTAATGCTGTTTTGACATTATTCAACGCGCAATTACAATTAGAACAATTACATAACAATATTAAATAATTCACAAATGAAGAGAAATACAATATATACACTGCTTTTAATAGGTTCAGGTTCACTTTTATTTGGCTGTGCAGAGACGCCTAAACTAGATGAACTTTTGAAAAAGAAAAGTGAATTAAGAAAAGAGCTTTCAGAATTACAAGAAGAGATAAATAAATTAGAGAAAACAGAAGATGTTTCTTCCATTCCTTTAGTTACTTTGGGTAAAGTAGAAGAGCAAGAATTTGTTCATAAAATATCCGTTCAAGGTAATGTGGAGACGGATCAAGATGCGGTTATTAATGCCGAACTTGGAGGTTTAATTTCTACTATTCATGTAAATGAAGGAGACAGAGTCGAAAAAGGTCAGTCTTTAGTTTCTATTGATGCATCTATGATAAATGCTTCTATCAAAGAAGTTCAAACTCAATTTGATTATGCTAATTACTTGTTAAAAAAGCAAGAAGAGTTAAAAGAAAGAGGTATTGGTTCTGAATTTGACTATGAAGGTGCTTTAAATCAAGTTAATAGTTTAGAGTCTAAGTTGAATACATTACAATTACAGAAATCAAAAGCAACGATTGTTGCTCCATTTACTGGGGTTATTGATCAAGTTTTTGCAAAACAGGGACAAATGGCAAGTCCTCAAGGTCCAGTTTTAAGAATTGTAAACACGAATGAGATAACAATTTCGGCAGATTTATCTGAAAAGCATTTGAAAAACATTCATGTTGGAACAGTAGTGAAAGTATCTTTTCCAAACTTCAAAGACACAACGATTGCTGTTAAAGTTTCTTCTGTTGCAAATTATATTGACCCTACAAATAGAACGTTTAGAATCACTGCAACTATAAAGAACAACAAAATTTTAGTTCCTAATATGTTAGCAGAATTAGAAATTACAGACATTAAAGAAGAAAAAGCTTTGGTTATTCCTTCTGTTAGTATCCTTAAAGATTATAACAATAGAGATTATGTTTTTGCTGCAAAAAAATCGAAAGAGAATACTTACACTTTGAAAAAAGTTTTTGTGAACGAAATTGAAAAGTTCAATGGTGTTTCGATGATCGAAGTAAAAGAAAAGTTATCCGTAGGTTCAAGTTTAGTAGTAAAAGGAATCAAAGGAATTACAGAATCGGATATTGTTCGAACTAAATAATAGTATTATACTTAATGAAAATGGAAAAACAAAAAAAAGGTTTCGGTCTTACTAACTTATCCGTTGGTAACCGCAAAACAGTCTTCCTAATTTCTTTATTGATCCTTGTAGGAGGATTTATGGCATATAATTCTATGCCAAAAGAAAATTTCCCGGAAATTCAGATTCCAGAGATTTACGTTGGTATTGCAAAGCCAGGTTCTTCTCCAGATTTTATGTCGGAGAAAATTACACAGTCCATCGAAAAAGAATTGAACAGTGTAAAAAATGTCGATGAGATCAATTCTAATTCTGTTCACGGATATTCAACTATTCGTGTAAAATTTAATTTTGATGTTACGGTAGATAAAGCACTTCAAAAAGTGAAAGATGCGGTAGATAAAGCGAGAGCAAAATCGGACTTCCCTCAACTCGCTGTAGAGCCGAATATCTTTGAAATGGATCCTTCAAAGATGCCAATTATGAATATCAATTTGGCTGGATCTGATCCTGTTTTGTTAAAAGAAACAGCTGAAGAGTTAGAGAAACGAATTGAAATGTTAGAAGAAATCAACGAAGTAGACATTCGTGGTATTCAAGAACAAGAAATGCGTATCGAAGTGGATCCAATTCGTTCACAATCTGTAAATGTCAGTTTAGATGATATTCAAAATGCTGTTTCTTCGGAACATCAAACAATATCAGGAGGTGAAATTTTGATGAATGGCATTCAAAAAACGGTAAGAATTGAAGGAGAGTTTGAGGATGCTGAAGAGTTGAAAAAAATAATTGTGAAGCAAGATCAATCCATGCCAGTTTATTTGGAAGATGTTGCAGAAGTTTATTTTGGAAATGCAGATACTACTTCATACGCAAGAGAATTTGGAAAACCTGTTGTGATGTTAGACATTAAAAAGCAAACAGGAAAGAATTTATTGATTGCTGCTGATAATATTGATAAAGTTTTAGAAGAAGCTAAAAAAGATGGAACTATCTCTAAAAGCATCTCTATTTCAAAAACAAATGACCAGTCGTATAATACGAAAGATATGGTTTCCAACTTGGAGAATTCAATCATCTTTGGAATCCTATTAGTTGTTGGTGTATTACTTTTCTTTTTAGGATTACGTAATGCCTTATTTGTTGGAGTTGCTATTCCACTTTCGATGTTGATGTCTTTCTTGATTTTACAATCTATGGGAGTAACATTAAATGTAATGGTACTTTTCTCTTTAGTATTAGCATTAGGAATGTTGGTAGATAATGGTATTGTAATCGTAGAAAACATTTACCGTTTAATGGATGAAGGTTTGTCTAGTGTTGAAGCTGTAAAACAAGGAGTAGGAGAAGTTGCTTGGCCAATTATAGCATCCACAGGAACCACTGTTGCAGCATTTATTCCATTGGCTTTATGGCCTGGAATTATGGGAGAGTTCATGAAGTACCTTCCTATTACATTAATTATCGTTCTTTCTTCTTCCTTATTTGTAGCTTTAGTTATTAACCCAGTTTTGGCTGTTGCTTATATGAAAATAGAACAAAGTTTGCCAAACAAGAAAAAGACCCTTAAAAGAGTAGCTATTTTTGCAGGAATTGGAATTGTTTTTACTGTTATTGGTCAAATTGGTTTAGGGAATGTATTTATAGCGATTGCATTGTTGTCGTTAGCGAATACTTATTTATTTTACCCAGGAACTAAAAAGTTTCAATTATCTTTTTTACCTCGTTTAGAAAAAGGGTATGAAAAATTCTTAAATTTTGCTTTAAACGGAAAAAGGCCAGGTCAATTTTTAATTGGAACAATCGGTTTATTAATTTTGAGTTTCATTTTGATGGGTGCATTTCCTCCAAAAGTTTTATTTTTCCCAGAAAGTGATCCTAATTATGTAAATATTTTTATTTCACATCCAATTGGAACAGACATTAAAGTAACGAATGCAACTACTTTGGATGTTGAGAAAGAATTAAATAACGTACTTCAACCTTATTTTGAAGCAGATGAAAAAAATACAGATACGAACCACAGGGATATTATAAAATCTATTATTTCTCAAGTAGGTGAGGGGACAAGTGACCCTGCAAGAGGAGTACAGATGGGTAATACTCCTCATAAGGCAAGGGTAACGGTAAATTTTGTGGAGTCTAAATACAGAGAAGGCATTGAGACAAGTGAGATTATGAAGAAAATTCAAGCTCAATTTAAAGGAAGATTCAATGCTGATATAGAAATTTCTGCAAGTAAAGATGAACAAGGGCCTCCACAAGGAGCACCAATAAATATTGAGGTTTCTGGAAAAGGAGATTATAAAACACTGATTAACGAAGCGGATAAGATGAGAATCTTCTTAGAGTCTAGAAACGTTAATGGAGTGGAGAAACTGAAATTAGATGTAGATATTAATCGTCCTGAGATTCCAATAAAAGTGGATAGAGATCAAGTTCGTAAATTAAATGCATCTACAATGATGGTTGGAATGGCTATCCGTAAAGCTTTATTAGGACAAGATATTTCAACTTACACAAAAGATGAAGAATCGTATGATATTGTAGTTCGTTTTGATCAAAAAAACAGAGAAAATTTTGATGCAATTTTAGACCAACAATTAATTTTCAGAAATAACAAAGGTAAATTATTGAATATTCCAATTCGTTCGGTAATTGAAAAACCAGAAGAGCAAGTATCTTATTCTGCTGTAAATAGAAAAGATGAGGTACCAATTGTATCTATTGTATCAAATGTTTTAGAAGGATACAATGCGAATGAAGTGGTGAAAGAGTTGAAAGAAAACTTGGTAGAATATGAAGCGGATGGATTAATTGCTAAAAACACCAGCTTCAAATTTACAGGTCAACAAGATGAGCAAGCGAAAGAAATGGCTTTCTTAAGTAAAGCATTGATGATTGCAGTATTCTTAATCATGTTGATTATAGTAGCGCAATTTAATTCTTACTCTGCACCTGCAGTAATCTTATTGACTGTTGGTTTATCGTTAATTGGAGTTTTATTGGGATTATTAATATCTAGACAAAGTTTCGTAATCATGATGACCATGATTGGTGTGATTTCACTTGCAGGAGTTGTGGTAAACAATGCAATTGTATTAATCGATTATACCAATAGTATTCGTAAGAAAAAACGAGAAGAATTGAACTTAGGTGAATACGAAGAATTACCGATAGAGACAATTATTGATGCAGTAAAAACTGCTGGTAAAACAAGGCTTCGTCCGGTGTTATTAACTGCAATCACTACGATTCTAGGGTTAATTCCATTAGCGATTGGATTCAATATTGATTTCTTTACTTTGTTCTCTGAGTACGATCCTCAAATTTTCATTGGAGGAGACAACAATAAGTTCTTTGGACCAATGTCATGGACGATTATTTATGGGTTAACATTCGCAACGTTCTTAACGTTAATTATTATTCCTTCTTTATACATCTTAACGACACGTTTCAAAATGTGGATCTATAGAGTAGGAGGTTGGAAAATGAGAAGTAACTTATAGATGCTAGATTTTAGACCGTTTCACTCCTAGACATTAGATTAGTAGATTGACAGATTGCAAATTACAGATTAGCAAATTTATGGATTGCAGCCCTTCCTTTCGACAAGCTCAGGGTAAAATTGTAAATTTTCAAATTGCTGATTGCTGATTTGTCAGATTGAGATCTTAGAAGATTGAAAGCTTTATTCCCCGATACGATTTAAAATGTGTCGGGGATTTTTTGTTTACGGTAGTTTCGAGAGCCTCAACCACCATCGAGAGCCTCGTTTCTGTCTGAGGTTTTCGAAACCACGTTTTTTTGTTTAAAAAATTAAAACAAATATTACCTATAATTAATACGACATTTTAATACTTCCATTAACTTTGTTGTATGGAACATAAAGAAGACAAACTAAAGGAGGTAATCTCTCACGCAAAGGAGTATGGATTTGTATTTCCTTCCTCTGAAATATACGATGGTTTAGCAGCAACTTACGACTACGGACAATTAGGGTCTGAATTGAAGAACAACATCAAAACCTATTGGTGGAAATCAATGGTGCAAATGCACGAAAACATTGTAGGTATCGATGCGTCTATCTTTATGCACCCAAGTACATGGAAAGCTTCTGGTCACGTAGATGCTTTTAATGATCCATTAATTGACAACAAGGATTCTAAGAAAAGATATAGAGCAGATGTATTGTTAGAAGAATACATGGAAAAAATCAATCAAAAGATTGAGAAAGATGTTCAAAAAGGAATTAAAAAGTTTGGGGAGTCTTTTGACGAAGCACAATTCAGAGCTACTAATCCGAACGTTTTACGTAATGCTGCTAAAATTAAAGCGGTAGAAGATAGAATGCGTACTACTTTGGAGGAAAACGATTTAGTTGGATTGAAAAATTTAATTGAAGAGTTGGAAATAGCTTGTCCTGTAAGTGGTTCTAAAAATTGGACAGATGTTAGACAGTTTAACTTAATGTTCTCAACTGAAATGGGATCAGTTGCTGGTGACGCTTCTACAATTTACCTTCGTCCTGAAACTGCTCAAGGAATTTTTGTCAACTTCTTAAATGTTCAGAAATCTGGTAGAATGAAGATTCCTTTTGGAATAGCACAGGTTGGAAAAGCTTTCAGAAATGAAATTATTGCTCGCCAGTTTATCTTCCGTATGCGTGAATTTGAACAGATGGAAATGCAATTTTTTGTACGTCCAGGGGAAGAAATGAAATGGTACGAATACTGGAAAGATGTTCGTATAGCATGGCACAAAGCGTTAGGCTTAGGAGAGAAAAATTACCGTTTTCACGACCATATAAAATTAGCACATTACGCAAATGCTGCTGCTGATATTGAGTTTGATTTCCCTATGGGATTCAAAGAATTAGAAGGGATTCATTCAAGAACAGATTTTGATTTAAAACAACACGAAGCACTTTCTGGTAAGAAATTACAATATTTTGATCCAGAAATCAATGAAAACTATGTTCCTTATGTAATTGAGACATCAATTGGTTTGGATCGAATGTTTTTAGCTGTTTTAAGTGCTTCACACAAGAATGAAGTATTAGAAGATGGTTCAGAAAGAGTTGTTTTATCTTTACCTTATGCTTTAGCTCCATACAAAGTAGCGGTTATGCCATTAACTAAAAAAGATGGTTTACCAGATAAAGCAAGGGAAATTATGAATGGATTGAAATTCGATCATACATGTACTTATGATGAAAAAGATTCTATCGGAAAGAGATACCGTCGTCAGGATGCAATCGGGACACCATTTTCTGTTACAGTAGATCATCAAACATTAGAAGATAATACAGTAACAATAAGAGATAGAGATACCATGAAGCAAGAGCGAATTGCAATTAATGAGTTATATGCAATGGTTGATCAAAAAGTGAATATGAGAAATTTATTAGTGAGTAATTAAATTCATTATCATAGATGTTGTGAAAGAAGCTGCCCGTAAAGGGCAGCTTTTTTTAGCTTGAATAGAAATATAATTACTTTTTTTCATCGCCAAAAAAAGTAAAGCAAAAAAGTCTAGCGCTTAAAAAAGCAACTACCCTTATACAAACGACGCTAAAATTACAAAACTCCTTTCAGTCAAACACTTGTAATTTTCACGCTTACTTATTGTTAAGGGGCCCAGTTTTACTTTTAAATGCGCATCAAAACCTCGCTTCGGTTATTATTAATCGCCAGAACTTTAATCCTAAACTTCGAATCTATTTTTAGTTCAGAAAAGTGACGAAAGATATTCAACCCATTTCAGGGTTGTTGAGTAGTATTTTAGGTTGATGGTTAATTATGTTTAACCTCTCCGAGGTTGGGCTGTTAACTTTCATAGATATACGAAATGTATCAGCTAAATGTTCCTTCTCCAATTCACAAAGTGAATCTTAACATACTATCTTTCTTAATATTAATTCTTTATGGTAAAAAGGTATCGAAATAAAATATAATATTACTTTTTTTCATTGCCAAAAAAAGGTAAAGCAAAAAAGTCTAGCGCTTAAAAAAGCAACTACCCTTATACAAACGACGCTAAAATTACAAAACTCCTTTCAGTCAAACACTTGTAATTTTTACGCTTACTTATTGTTAAGGGTCCCAGTTTTACTTTTAAATGCGCATCAAAACCTCACTTCGGTTATTATAAATCACCAGAACTTTAATCCTAAACTTCGAATCTTTTTTTAGTTCAGAAAAGTGACGAAAGATATTCAACCCATTTCAGGGTTGCTTAGTAGTATGTTAGGTTGATGGTTACTGATATTTAACCTCTCCGAGGTTGGAAGATTATTGGTTTTCCCCTGTACTTATTAGATTTAAAATTAAAAGAAGATATATAATTCCAAACTTCGAAGCGATATCTCTAATTTTATACAGAACTAGCTGTAAATGGAGCGTAATTGCGTTCCTCTTCGTAATGGCAATGAAGAAGCAAGGAAAAAAGCATGAAGCTCAACATTTATCAGCGATTTTTGTGGATAGCAACGGAACGTAAAAAGTTCCTTGTAAAATTGAAAAGCTGTTTTTGTAATACTTTTTTCAGCTCAAAAAAGTATGAAAGTTATTCAACCCATTTCAGGGTTGCAGAGTAGTGTTTAAGGTTGATGGTTAATTATGTTTAACCTCTCCGAGGTTGGTAGATTATAGGTTTTCCCCTGTACCTATTAGATTTAAAATTAAATACAGATATAATTTCAAACTTCGAAGCGATATATCTATTTTTATTGAGAATTGATAAATACAACGGAATACGAAAGTATGGAGTTCAACATTTATCATTGAAGGGTAATTGCTTTCCTATTTGAGGTTGCAACTCTTACCTCTTTAACACTTTTACGTTTAAAACTTTTAACATTTCCACTAGAAAGCATCCTCTTCTCGGTTAATTTTGTTTGATTAAACAAAGTTCATTATGAGTAAGTATCTAGTTTTCGTTTTTGTTTTTCTTGTAACCCTTGTATTTGGGCAAAGAACGGAGAAATACAATAGTAAATACGCTAACTTTTACAGGGCCGAAGAATTGTTTCAAAAAGATCAATTTGGAGCGGCTCGAAAAGAATTTAGAGATTTTGTCAATGCTTTTGATAAGTCTACCGATCCGCTTTATCAAAAAGCTTTGTACTATGAAGCCCTATCTGCTTTGGAATTATTCAATAATGATGCGGTACAATTATTAGAAGATTTTAATAGAAATTATCCGGAGAGTATTTATAAAAAAACGATTTACTTTAAGTTAGGTCAGTATTACTATCAGAAAAAAGATTATTCAAACTCAATCATTTGGTTAAATAAATTAAAAAAACCAGATTTAGAACCTGAAAATAAAGACGAATACTTTTTTAAATTAGGACATTCTTACTTCTTAACCGAACAATTTCCAGCTGCAAGGAATGCTTTTTATGAGATAAAAGACGACAGTTCACAATACGCAAATCCTGCATTGTACTATTTCTCTCATATTGCTTATCAAGATAAATCTTACCAAGTAGCGTTAGAGGGATTTTTGAAATTGAAAGAAACGGAACAATTTGGTCAGTTGGCTCCTTACTATATCGTTCAAATTTACCACGCGCAAGGAAGATATAAAGATGTCATTACTTTTTACCCATCAGTAAAAGATTCGTTGAACTTGATTAATCAAACAGATATTAATCATATTGTTGGAGATTCATATTACAAGTTAAACCAATACGAGGAAGCAATACCATATTTATTGGCTTATAATAATAAAACACATACTACAAGAAAAGAGGATTACGAATTGGGTTATGCTTATTATCGTACAGATCAATTAAGCGAAGCAATAAAAGTCTTTGATAAATTGTTACACATTAAAGATACGATCTGTCAAACTGCTTATTACCATATTGGGGTTTCTTGTTTGGAACAAGGAAATCTTTCTGCTGCAAGGAGAGCTTTTCAAGGAGCATCAAAAATTGATATGGATGCTGTAATTAAAGAAGATGCTCTTTATCGTTATGCGGTTTTATCTTATCAGTTGGACATGAACCCATTTGATGAATCGATAGAAGCGTTTCAGTTTTATTTAAGCCATTATCCAAATTCTAAAAGAATAGAAGATGTAACGCAATATTTAGTAGATGTTTATACTCGAACAAATAACTACGATAAAGCATTAGAGTCTTTGAATAAGTTAGGAGATAAATCAACAAAACTAAAAACAGCTTACCAAATAGTTGCATTTAATAAAGGGGTTGAGATGTATCAGAAAGTAAGGTATAATTCAGCAATTGAAGCATTTGGTTTAGTTGAGAGGTTCCCTGTAGATGCTAAAATAATAGGTAAAGCAAAGTTTTGGACAGCAGATTGTTATTTTAGAATGAAGAACTATCCAAATGCGATTAAAAGTTACCGAGCTTTTATCAAATTACCAGCTTTACTAGAGCCTGAAATGAAAAATGATGCCTATTACAATATTGGTTATGCTTATTATGAAAACCACGATACTTTATTAGGAATAGAAGCTTTTAGAATTTATACTCAGCAATTACATTTAACTAACAAGAAAAAAATTGCAGATGCTTGTATGCGAATTGCAGATGGATGTTACGCAACTAGGCAAAACGATTTGGCGATTAAGTTTTACAAGCAAGTCTTAGAAATCAATAGAGGTTATGAAGACCAAGCATTATTTTATTTGGCAAAAACTTATGGTTTCACAGGAAGTGTTGAAAATAAAATAATCAACTTACAGCGACTTGTAAACGATTACCAAACTTCAAAATATAGTTTATCTTCTATAGAAGAATTGGCGACAACTTTTAAAAGTATTGAAAAATACAATAAAGCAAAGCAATATTTTAGTGCTATTATAAACGATTATCCATCGAGTTCTTTAGTGAAAATGGCTAGAATTGAGATTGCAGATATTCATTTTAAACAACAAGACTATGCAGATGCTGAGTTGGCTTACCTTGCTATTTTATCCGAGTTTGGTTCAGATGACAGAGAAATCTGTGAAGTGGCTGCAAAAGGATTAATAAATATTTATAAAGCGCAAGTACTTCCTGAAAAAGCAGTTCAAGTTGGGGAGAAATATGCTTGTGCAGGATTAACAAAAGGACAAGAAGAAGAAATTTTTTATACCCCAGCAAAAAATGCTTATTTAGATTCAACAAGGCAATTAGCAGAAACAATTTCTTTGTTTAAAAAGTATTTAGAGAGATTCCCAAGTGGTGTTTATGCAATTGAAGCTAAAAACTACACAGCAGACTGTTATTTTAGAATGACAAGTTATGAAGAAGCAATTGTATTATACCGTGAATTATTAGAAGGTTCAAATAATCGTTTCACAGAAGAAGCAGCGCTTCGTGTTTCGAAATATTTATTTAACAACGAAAAACAAGAGGAAGCAATTCCATATTATCTGATTTTGGAACAGGTGAGTGCTGACCCATCGGTAATATATAATTCTCGATTGAATTTAATGAGAAGTTATTTCTTGACCGAACAATGGGTGGAAGCATCACAATACGCACAAATCATGTTAGCCGAAAGTCAAATCAATACTACTTTGAGGTTAGAAGCAGAATATGCAAATGCTTTTTCAAATTATAGGGTGAAGAATTTTGAGAAAGCTTTACCTTCTTTAGAATGGTTGACTAAGAACACAACAACAGCTACAGGTGCAGAAGCTCAATTTTTAATAGCTGAAATGTTATTCGATCAAGAAGACTTTGAAAAAGCAGATTTAGCGGTTCAAACTTTGGTGAAGATGAAACCAAGTTACAATTATTGGGTTGCAAAAGGATTAATGCTTCAGGCTAAAATATTAGTTAAAAAAGAAGATTTATTCCAAGCAGAAGAAACGTTAAATTCAATAATTGAACATTATCCAATCCAAGATGATGGAGTGGTGGATGAAGCAAAAGTAGAACTTGAGAAGCTATTATTATTGAAGAACGTAGAAAAAGAAATTGAAGTAGATACGATTCCAGTAATCGAATTAAACGAAGTGGAAGATGAAGAGTAATATTTTATTTATAATAGCTTTATTTTTGACCCTACAAGCTGTAGGGCAAAATGATAACGTAACCATTATTTATACTGGTAATAGAGAGGTAGAGAAAGCTTACCGTTTAACAACTCATCCAAAGATTATAGATACGGTATTGTCTATTCCAGCAACTGAATATCCGTTATTATCTTTGCATTATACTGCTCCAATAACATTGGATACTGTTCAGCCAGCTTTAATAAAAATAGATCCAAAATTACAGCAATTGTATCACTTTTATGCTAAAGCAGGTATTGGAAACAACATCATGCCTTTAGGTGAATTTTATTACAACAGTGCTCGTTCTCGTAAGTTCAATTATGGGGTACATCTAAAACATTTGAGTTCGACAGGAAAAATTAGTGGATTTGCGCCTGCTCAATTTGACAGAAACTCTGGTAAATTGTTTGGAGCGATAAATGAAAAAAACTATACACTAACAGGTGATGTAGAATACCAAAACAATGGTTTTAATTACTACGGTATTCCAGATGAAACTATTTCTAGAGATAGTATTGCACAACGTTTTAGCGATATTGAAGGAAACTTTAGGTTTGCATCTCATAAAAAGGATAGTGCAAACTTAAATTATGCAGTAGGACTAACTTATTCTAATTTTTTATCTAAAAAGCCATTAATTGATTCTCTTTCCAAATGGAGAGCGCAAGAAAACTATGTTGCTTTAAAAGGAGAGGCTTCTTATCGATTAGGAAAAGAAATTTTCGAAGCTGATTTAGATGTAAAATACAACGATTACCGATATGGTGAAGCTGATTCTGCTTTAACTTTATTAGATTCTGGAATTGTCTTGAATAATACGATTATAAGTTTAAAACCTAGCATCACAACGTTTGCAAAAAACAATCGCTTTAAAGCAAAAATTGGAGTAGATCTAACTTTAGATATCGCATCAGACAATCAATTATCCTTATTTCCATTAGCCGAGGTGAAATATTCTTTATTTAATGATTTATTCATTCCTTTTGCAGGAGCGAGAGGAGGAGTACATCAAAATAGGTTTAAAACCCTTTCGAGAACAAATGAATTTGTACTACCTAACATCAACATGCAAAATGAAAACACTTCTATTGATTTGTACTTCGGTATCAAAGGAACGTTATCCAAAAGAATAGGCTTTAACGTGAATGCAAGTTTTGCAAACGTCAAAAACAAAGCTTTATTTGTAACGGATACCTTGTTTTCTATGGGGAACCAGTTTGGAATTATTTTCGATACAATGAACATTACAACATTGGAAGGGTCGATTTCTTATCAATTGAATGAAAAATTAAAAGTTGATGGAATAGGTAGGTATTATTCGTATCAATTAAGAAACAATACCTACGCATGGAATTTACCTCAATTTCAAATTCTTGCAAGAGGAAGTTATAACCTTTTCGATAAGTTCTTAGTGAATTTGGATTTAAACTTTGAAGGTGGACGAAAAGCATTGGTTTATGCTAAAGAAGAAAACACGACGGAAGAGAACAATCAATTTGCGAAGACCTTAGGATTTATTGCAGATGTGAATTTAGGATTGGAGTACAGGTATAACAAACGTATTTCAGCATTTTTACAATGTAACAATTTTGCAGCTCAACGTTATAACCGCTGGTACAACACTCCAGTTCAAGGCTTCCAAGTAATGGGAGGAGTAACTTTTAGGTTTTAATTTATGTCCAAACAATTTACCATTCGTCCATTAGGTTTTCCTTGGGAAACTAGAGATCCTTTTATATTTTGTGTGCACCATAGAGATGAATTTCCAAAAGGAAATGAGAATATGGGTCCAGCTGTTTCTTTGTCAGGAAGAAACATAGGAAGCGACTTTGCGGTAAAAGATGGATGGAGAATGTATCACGGGCAACAAATCCCAGGTTTTCCCTATCATCCACATAGAGGGTTTGAAACGGTTACGGTTGTGAAAGAAGGAGTGGTAGACCATACAGATTCTATGGGAGCTTCAGGAAGGTTCAGTTCGGGAGATGTTCAATGGATGACAGCAGGTAAAGGAGTATTGCATTCTGAAATGTTTCCTTTATTAAAAGAAGAGGAAGAAAATCCTATGGAATTATTTCAAATTTGGTTGAATTTACCAAAAGTAAGCAAGTTTGTAGAACCTCATTTTAAAATGCTATGGAACGAACAAATTCCAAAATTTCAGTACAAAGACTCCAACGATAAACAAACAACAATTGATGTTATAGCAGGAGAAGTTTCTGCTGTTAAATCTCCAGATTCTACACCATCATCTTGGGCAGCAGATCGCAACCATCATGTAGCAATATGGACTATAAAAATGGAAGCTGGTGCAGAATGGTTATTACCAGCATCTGTAGAAGGAGTTAATAGAACCTTGTATTATTATAAAGGGGAAGGTTTAACAATTGAAAACAATGCTATACCAGATTATCATTCTATTCAAGTAAACCCAACAGATGAATTAACGTTAAAAGCTGGAAAAGAAGATTGTTACTTGTTACTATTACAAGGAGAACCAATTAACGAACCTGTAGTTCAGCATGGACCGTTTGTTATGAATACTGAGCAAGAAATTCAAGATGCTTTTCACGAATACCGACAAACACAATTTGGAGGATGGCCTTGGCCTAACCAAGAACAGGTTCATCCAAGAAATGTTGGAAGATTTGCAAAACATGCAGATGGTAGAGAAGAAACGATGGATTAGTTGAAACGAATTAATTGCGACACCATTTTCACCTACTTTAAGTTTAATCATAAGCTTGAGGTGATAAAAATCATTTAAAACCTTTCTTTTCCCTAAGAAAGAAACTTACATTATTCTTTATATTTGCAGAAAATTTAGAGTATGAAAATATTAGTTTTGTTGATGGTATTGACTTCTTTTTGGAGTATTTCACAAGAAGATGGAAAGAAAGATCAATTTCACAGAAAAGGTTCTTTTTATTTTTATTGGGGATGGAACAAATCAGCATATACGAAATCAGATATTACTTTTACAGGAAATAATTACAACTTTACGTTGTACGATGTTGTTGCAGATGACAGACAAAGTCCTTTAAGCGCTAATATTTATTTAAATCCGGCTAATATTACAATTCCTCAGTACAATATGCGTATTGGGTATTTTTTTAATGATAAATACAATATTTCTTTTGGAGTAGACCACATGAAATATGTTATGCGCTCGAATCAAGATCCAAATTTAGCTCAATGGGCTACTATTTCAGGAACTATCGAAAATTCAGGAACAGCTTATGATGGTGTTTATGATAACACCCCTTTCCAGATTAAACCAGATTTTTTATTGTTTGAACATACAGATGGATTAAATTATTTAAATTTTGAATTAAGGAGACAAGACTTATTGTATAATTATAAGGTATTTAATCTAAATTCAATTTTAGGAGCTGGAGCTGGGGCTTTAATGCCTAAAACAAATGCAACGCTATTGAATAATGAACGACACGATGCTTTTCATTTCGCAGGTTTTGGTACAGGTGTTATGGTCGGTTTAAACTTTGAATTTTTCAATCGTTTCTATATTCAAACCGAGGCTAAAGTTGGTTATATCAATATGCCTGATATCCGAACAACCAAATTTAAATCGGATAAAGCAAAACAAGCATTTTCTTATATTGAAGCGGATATTTTATTTGGAGTAAACTTTAACACTAAAACCGGTAAAAAACACCAAAAGTAAGATTCTATAGTTTCTTTAATACGACCATGAATCACTAAAACTATCGTATAGATTGATCCCTAACTTTAAATTAAGGTGATTTCCATCGAAATTATTTTGTTTAGTTACGGCAAATAGTCCAATTTTAAAAATACTTTTTTTGATTCTAAATTGTCTTTCAATACCAATATAGAATTCATTTTGAACAAAATTTGCTGACGGAATAGAGATTAAACCTCCACCAATAGTTTCATCCAATTTTAATCGGTTTATTAGCCATATTTTATTTAGAAAAAATCCGTTAAAGTGATGAATGTAATTAAATTGCAAATAAGACCTTGAAGTATTCAAAGAAGTATCTAACAACTGCATTGTATTTACTGGATTGGAAAAAAAGAAGTAATCAGAACGTCTAAAATATTTATATTCTATTAGTCTAAGGTCTTTCTTTTGTATGTATTGACCTGCAATTAGCTTTAAGTTGGTTGTTCCGAAGGAGTTTAAGTGAATATCATCGGTTACGATTAATTCAGCAAAATCAAAATCCGCTTCCGATTCAAAAAAGTTAGGAATGGCTTTTTTGTACGTAAAGTTTATTCTAGGCCAAGGAGAACCGTATACTATTTTCCTACCTTTTCTAATGGTATATTTTTGTCTAAATTGATATTCAAATTCTGCTGTTAAGAGGAAAATTTTATAACGGTTAAAAGCCATAGGAGGCTGGAATAATTCTGGAGGTAAACTATCTATCCAAGGAGGATAATCAATATTCTCAATAGAGTTTCTGTCGGAATATAAAAGTTCAGTAGACATATATAATCCATTGATTAATTCTCTAGAGAAATCAAATTCAAAGCGTTTATTACTTATTCTATTTGTGGGAATAAACGCGGATGCAACATTTTGAGTGTTTCGAATGAAATCATAATTATCCCCAATTTTAAAACCAATTTTAGAGAAGTTTAGCGTGTTATACATAATAGATCCATCAAAAGACCATTTAAAATCTTTGTTGTAATTTCCGTAATCTACAAAAGGTTTAACATAAATAACTTTTCCATTTTCAAATTCTTTTTGATAAGAGATGTCAAATAAGGTTCGCCATCCACCAACCCCTATTGGTTGAAATAAACCAACAAGAGGCCTTATTTGAAATTCATATTTTTTAAATGAATTAACGTGTCCCCAACCTGCAAAAAGTAAATTTGTCCATTTAAATTCATTTCGAGAGGAATCGACATATCTTAAGTATTCTTCTGATTCATGGTAGTTAATTAAACTATCTTGTTCCTTTATAAAATCTAGTTCAAAAGGTTTTAATTCAAATCCTCTTGACTCGTTCCAAAAAATAGAATCTTTATCAAATGCATCATCTGTATAAGTGGCAGTTTCCAGCCAATATTTTTTAGACTTTTCTTCTACTTTAAATTCATAAGATTTATGTTTTATTTTAGATGTGCCTTCAATGTAAAGTTTTTCTTCTTTTATTAGATAGTTGAAACTTCTATTGATAGGAACGAGAACACTATCTCTTTTTTTGTAAACACATTGGATATTTATTTTCTTGAAGTAGGATAATACTTTTTCATTAACGTATAAATCATAAGATGTTACTTCCCAATTTTCATCTGTTATGAATATTTTACCATGGAAAAGTGCTTCATAGTTAGATTTTGGATCGATCTCAATTTCGTGAATAAGTGAACCACTACTATCCATAAAAGATGTTTTGTAATAAAAGTTATAGAATAATAGTGCATTATAGGCAATAGGAGAAATTATAGGGTTTTCTGTTATCTTTTTAGAAGTTATGGTGTTATCAAAAATAGAGAAATGAGCATCTTTAATTCCGTTTATAAATAAGTAAGGGTTGGAGTTAACTTGATATTGAGTGACAAGAGATTCGTTTTCATCACCTAAACTTCGACCTGAGTTAATAGAAATGCTGGTAGAATTATTTCCTTTGTATGATGACTCTTTGGAACTGTAATCGTTTACAGCATAAAACTCATCTTTAAATTGATTGTTTTTATAAGAGGTAATAGCACTCCATTCATAAACTCCATCACTTCTTTTTCCAATAACTGAATCTTTCTTTATCGTATCAAAAATATTAGATTTAAGAGTTGAAAGCACGTAGGTATCACAGCGATATTCACTCAATAAATCTTGAAAGTATTTTCTTTTAGCAATTACGTTTTTCATGATCTCTTTTCCTTTATCTTTCTCAGATATGGGATTTATCACCACTTCTTCAATTTCTACTAAAGAACGGTTTAGAGTAATGTTCAATTTGTTTGTTGATATAGGTTTTATTAATGTTGTTTTAAAAGAGTCGTAACCTTCAGATGAGAACCATAAAGTGGTAGTGTCTTTTTTTAGATGAAATTTAAACTCTCCTTTATGATTTGTTTTTTCTGAAATTCTAGATAAGCTATCAATAATAGAAACAAATGGTAAAGGGTTACCATCTCCATCAACTACTTTACCATTAATTGTTTGGCTAAAAGAAAATGTAGTTAGAAATAATAAAATTGAAAAGACTAAGGTGATTTTCATGGTTTAATTAAAGCGTATTCTAAACATCGTTGATAACAAAATTAAATAATAATTTAGATTTTATGTAATGGATTATATGTTGTTTAGTTTAACAACGAATCCCATAATTTGATTCTCAATTCTAATGCTTGTTTACTTGCTTCAGTAGCTTCTTTCCATTTTACTAAATCATTACCACACAATTCATCAATCATTTGAAGTGCCATAGGTCCGTGCTCTCCTCCGTCAATTTCTATGTGTCGTTCTAAGTAATAGGTTAATTTACTTAAGTCGGTTTGAGATTCAGAACCGATATTCTTCACGATTTCAATAAACATATCAGGAATTAAATCTTCTCTACCAAATGTGAAAACTGCTGAAATAACGTGTAATTTATTAGAATACACTTGTTCCATTGTGAAGTTTACAAAATCCTTCACTGCTTGAGAAACGTTTACGGAATTTAAAGCTGATTCAACTGTTTCTCCTTCGTTTATGAAGTCTACAAAACGTTTAATTTGAGTTGTATCCGCTCCTAGTTGATCCATAGAATCGATGTACATCTCAAAATGACTTTTAGGGATGCTATTTTCGTCTAAATCACTTTCTTCTCCAAAAACAATTTCATTTATTAACCTTCTAGTGATTGGATTTCCTTTTGGTGTCCATGGAATTTCTACATTGGTTAAACCTCTCTGCAAACCTTTTAAAAGCGACATAAAATCCCACACCGCAAACACATGCGATTCCATAAACAATTGTACTTCTTTTAATGATTTAATTGAAGCGTATAATGGATGATTGATTAATTCAGTTCTTAATCCTTCTATTTCCTTTTCAAGTGTTTTAATGTGTGACATTCCTAAGTAAATTAATCTTTCTTAATAAACAAATAATAAACGTTGATGATTACGATGGCAGCATTCGTGATGATGATTGGAATTCCGTTTAAAACAATACCATAAATAATGAATCCTGTACAACCAAAAAGATTGACAATCCTTAATTTTCGCATATCTTTCATGGTGAAAGAAATAAGAATTAAGAAAGAGGAAATGTACCCTATAATTTCAGTTATACTCATTTTAAAAAACTAAAAAAGCACGAAATAAATCGTGCTTCAATGAATTATATTTTAAGTCCTAATTCTTTCATTTGCTCTGCACTTAAAGGAGCAGGAGCATCAATCATAACATCTCTACCGTTGTTGTTTTTAGGGAAAGCAATATAATCTCTAATCGAGTCAGAACCACCCATAGTAGCTACCAAACGATCTAAACCGAATGCTAAACCTCCGTGAGGAGGCGCTCCATATTCAAATGCATTCATTAAGAATCCAAATTGTGCTTGCGCTTCTTCTGGAGTAAACCCTAATAAATCAAACATTCTAGCTTGTAATTCTCTATCGTGGATACGGATAGAACCTCCTCCTAATTCTACACCATTCATTGCTAAATCGTAAGCATTTGCTCTTACTTTTCCTGGTTCAGTTTGAATCAAGTGCATGTCTTCTGGTTTTGGAGAAGTAAATGGGTGATGCATTGCATGGTAACGATTTGAATCTTCATCCCATTCTAACAAAGGGAAATCCAATACCCAAAGTGGAGCAAATTGATTAGGGTTTCTTAGTCCTAATTCATCTCCCATATGCAAACGTAATTCGTTCATCTGCTTTCTTACTTTGTCTAATTCACCACTTAAAACAAGTACCAAATCACCAGGCTTAGCATTTGCTTTTTCAGCCCATTTTGCTAGTTCTGTTTCAGAGTAAAATTTATCTACAGAACTTTTAAATGTTCCGTCTTCATTCACACGTAAATAGATTAAACCTTTCGCTCCAATTTGTGGACGTTTAACCCAATCCGTTAATTTATCAATTTGTTTTCTTGTATAAACAGCACATTGTTCTGCATTGATGGCTAAAATTGCTTCAGCATCATCAAAAATGGCAAAACCTTGTCCTTTAGCCACAGGTGTTAAGTCAACGAATTCCATTCCAAAACGAACATCTGGTTTATCCGAACCATATTTTTCCATTGCTTCCGCATAAGACATTCTTGGGAAAGCTCCATCGAACTCAACATTACGAACCGTTTTGAAAAGGTGTTTAACTAGTCCTTCAAACATTTGTAAAACATCTTCTTGTTCTACGAATGCCATTTCGCAGTCAATTTGTGTAAATTCTGGTTGTCTATCCGCTCTTAAATCTTCATCACGGAAACATTTTACAATTTGGTAGTAACGGTCGAAACCAGAAACCATCAACAATTGTTTGAACGTTTGCGGAGATTGAGGTAAAGCATAGAACTGTCCTTCATTCATACGAGAAGGAACAACAAAATCCCTAGCACCTTCAGGTGTAGACTTTATCAAATAAGGTGTTTCCACATCCATAAAATCTTGATCATCTAGGTATTTTCTAGTTTCTAGTGAAACTTTATTTCTTAGTTTTAATTTTTCTTGAACTGGTTTACGACGTAAGTCTAAATAGCGGTATTGCGCTCTCAATTCTTCTCCACCATCTGTATTGTCTTCAATAGTAAATGGCGGTGTTTTAGCAGCATTTAAAATGATTAATTCTGTTACAATGATTTCGATTTCACCTGTAGGGATGTTTTTGTTTTTAGAAGAACGTTCAACAACAGTTCCATTGATTTGAATCACAAACTCACGACCTAACTTGTTAGCTTTATCCGCAATTTCAGCATTATCATCTGCATTGAAAGCTAATTGAGTTATACCATAACGGTCACGTAAATCGATGAAAGTCATTCCACCTAAGTCACGAGAGCGTTGTACCCAACCAGAAAGGGTTACTGTAGTATTGACATCTGAAAGGCGTAATTCGCCACAAGTATGAGATCTAAACATAATTTTTGAATTGTGTTACAAAAGTAATCATTCAATTGTAAAAGTGTAGTATTAAAGAGGTCTTAAAATGGGAGGGAAGTTAAATGTATTTACTGAATGAAATAGGAATTTCTTGTACAGAAAACACGTCATACGTAGATTTAGTTGTTTATTCCCTTATTTTTGTATTGAATATTGATTTAAAGACAGAAATGAACCATTCAACTACTCTCCGTAATTATCGTGAATCTGACTTTAATTCTGTAATAGAATTAATTCGTTTAAATACTACTAGGTATTTATGAAAGCTCTAAAAACTACTTTACCAGCAACATCACTACTAAGAAAAAACCTTTTAAGCTACCATTATATTGATAGTTATAAAAGTGAGTTTAAACCTACTGATAACAATTTGATAGCTACTGATGTTGGGAGAGCATTTTTTTCATCTGCTCCTAAATGGATTGAAAAATTATTTAATTTAAGAAACAAAATAGTCGCTGTTTTTGGACTAAAAACGTCAACTAAAAATCAAGAAATCAATGTTTGTAAGTTCAATGTAGGAGAACGATTAGGTTTGTTTCAAGTCTTCGATAAAAACGAAAATGAATTGATCTTAGGAGAAGATGATAAACATTTAAATTTCAGAATATCGTTGTTTATTGATCATCAATCAAAAGAAATTATCATTACAACAACTGTTATTTATAATAATTGGTTCGGGAAACTCTATTTTTTACCTGTAAAACCTTTTCATAAATTCATTGTTCCTTCAATGCTTAAAGCAATTATAAAAGAACTTGGTAAATGAAAATTCCTTAGTATTTCTAATAACTTAAATTATTAAGGCATAACCATTATTGCGTAATGTTAATTTAAATGCGGAGATTAAATCTGCTATTCTCCTTATTTTTGCGGTGAATAAAATGTTTCTGATAAATATCCCAAAACACAGTATATCAACTCTGTGAAACTCTGTGTCCTCTGCGGTTATTATTAAAAACAAAAAAATCCCAAAGTAATTTCAAACTACCATGGGATTATCTTTATTTTTAAATCTTTTAATCTTGAGTCTTTCAGTCTTGGATCCTGAAATCCTGAAATCTAAATTTCTATAATGGAATATTTCCGTGTTTCTTGTTAGGCAATACTTCAGCTTTATTTTCCAACATTTTGAAAGCACTGATTAATTTCGAACGCGTTTCTTCTGGTAGAATAACATCGTCAACGAAACCTCTTTCAGCTGCTCTGTATGGGTTCGCAAATTTCTCTGCATATTCCGCTTCTTTTTCCAGCCATTTCTCTTGTGGGTTTTCAGCTGCAGCTATTTCTCTTTTGAAGATGATTTCAGCAGCTCCTTTTGCTCCCATTACCGCAATTTCAGAGGTCGGCCATGCAAATACCATATCTGCTCCGATATTTTTTGAATTCATTACATCATAAGCACCACCATAAGCTTTACGAGTAATTACCGTAATTCTTGGAACAGTTGCTTCTGAAAAAGCATATAATAATTTTGCTCCATGTGTAATAATTCCTTTCCATTCTTGATCTGTTCCTGGCAAGAAACCTGGCACATCTTCTAAGACTAATAAAGGAGTGTTGAAGGAGTCACAGAAA
>Ga0228614_1000118_pt1 | contig 49601 bp, 53 predicted proteins | sample 15DmetaG_FD_190531 | JGI IMG/M metagenome (GOLD analysis project Ga0228614, IMG submission 190531) | Seawater microbial communities from Monterey Bay, California, United States - 15D | ecosystem: Environmental > Aquatic > Marine > Coastal | place: USA: California | collected 2016-10-13
AATTAATAATCCTTTCGAACAAAAATAATAAAAGTTTTAGGGGCAAACTCCCCTTTCTCTCATTTTCTTAAATTGAATTATCTTCGCTACAAAGCTTTACATGAAATGGGCCCAGAACTTTATCGGCAAACTCAAAAACAGTTGGTTGTTTTTTGCTTTTGCAATTGTGGCTTTAATTTTATGGAATACCAATATCTTATTTCGGAATTTAAGTTTGGAAGAGCGAACCAAAATGGAGCTTTGGGCTATGGCGCAAGAGGAGTACATCCAAAATCAAGATTTAAACAACCTCACTTTTGAGATTTTACAGCGCTCGGGTCAAAACCCCATGATACAGGTTGACGCACAAGAAAAAATTCTTGAAATACGAAATATTGATTGGGACGAACAAAAACAAGACTCTGCCGATCTGTATCAAATTCTTGAAAAAATAAAACAAGAAAATCTACCGATCCTGATTCAATACAAAGATACTTCTGGCATTCTAGTAATTGACCAAAAACTTTATTACGGAGATTCCATTACCCTTAAAAAACTACAATACTATCCCTTAGCCTTATTATTAATAATTCTTTTATTTGGAGCCGTTCTTTATTTTGTGTTTAAAACAGCAAAAATTGCAGAACAAAATCGATTGTGGGCAGCCATGGCAAAAGAAACCGCACACCAAATTGGTACTCCCCTAACCTCGATGATGGGTTGGCTCACCTTGTTGAAAGAAAAACAACCTGAATCATCTGCCTTAACGGAAATTGAAAAAGATATTGAACGGCTTAATTTAATTACCGATCGTTTTTCCAAAGTTGGCTCCATTCCCGAATTGCAGGCAAACGATATTGTTAAGGCAATTGAAAATACAGTAGCCTATCTTCAAAAAAGAACTTCGGATCAAATCCAATTTAAACTCGAACTTCCTGAACAAAAAATAGTCCTCCCTTTCAATCCTCAGTTAATTGGGTGGACTCTTGAAAATTTAATTAAAAATGGAATTGATGCCATGAAGGGTAAAGGTGTACTGCATATCAGCCTTAAAGAATTTGCTCCTTTTGTAGAAATCCTTGTTCAGGATTCCGGGTCGGGTATGAAAAAGGAAACGGCAGCAAAAATCTTCAAGCCCGGTTTTACCACTAAAGCAAGAGGGTGGGGTTTAGGCTTATCTTTAGCAAAGCGTATTGTAGAGGACTTTCACACTGGAAAAATCAGTGTTCAAAAAACAGCTTTAGGAAAGGGGACAACTTTTCAGCTTATCTTAAATAAATCTGATAAAGAATCAGCCTAATTTATTTGTTTCACTGCTTTTGAAATTTTTAATGCTAGGGCTTTCATTTCTTCAGTGCTAACCGTTGTTTTCTTTTGAAAGCTAGCATCTCGCATGTCTTCAATTGGGATTAGATGAACGTGAGCATGGGGAACTTCAAGTCCAATGACAGACAACGCAATTCGTTTGCAAGGAACTGCATTTCTAAGGCCTAATGCCACCTTTCTAGAAAATAACATCAATTGCTCATATTGGTCTTCGGGAAGATCAAAAAGTTTATCAACGGCAACTTTTGGAACGCAAAGTACATGCCCCTTAGTGTTGGGGTTGATATCCAAAAAAGCGTAGCAGTTAGAGTCTTCTGCTATTTTGTAGCTTGGGATTTCACCAGAAATTATTTTGGTAAAAAGCGTTTTCATTAAGATCTGCTTATGGAAAGGACTTCAAACTCTATTGTACCGTTAGGTACTGAAATAGTAGCTGTTTCTCCAACCTCTTTCCCAAGTAGTCCTTTACCAATAGGTGAATCAACAGATATTTTACCTGATTTAAGATCGGCTTCACTCTGAGCAACTAGGGTATACTTCATCGTAGCACCATTAGTCGTATTTTTCACTTCTACTGTTGAGAGGACTAGCACTTTTGAAGTGTCTAGTTCCGATTCGTTGATAATTCTCGCATTGGCTAGAGTATTCTCCAACTTGGCAATCTGCATTTCCAACATTCCTTGAGCTTCTTTAGCTGCATCGTATTCTGCATTTTCACTCAAATCTCCTTTATCCCTTGCTTCCGCAATAGCTTGTGACGCTTTGGGGCGCTCAACGTCTTTCAATTGATTTAACTCTTGACGTAGTTTTTTTAAGCCCTCTTCGGTGTAATAAGATACTTTACTCATGTTTTCTACGTTTTATAAACAAAAAATCCTCCCAAAGGTGGATTTTAATTCAAATATACACAATTGAAGCAAGTCATTAAAAAAAATCCCCTTTTCTGTATTTCATTTATTCTGCTTGTGCTGGTATCCAGTTGCGGCAAAAGACCTTTAGAAAGAAATCCGTATTTGATTGATATCCGATTTCAAAGAGAGTTTAACTTGTCCCTCCCCTTGTACAGCAATTTGAACTATGTAGGGGGTAGTTTGCTTGTAGATGGAGTGGGTATCAATGGCATTATCCTGTTTAATTTAAATGGATCTAGTTTTCTTGCTTGGGAGGCTACCTGTCCGAATCATCCCCCAGAGAACTGTTCCAAACTTTCTATTGAAGGGGTGTTAGCCGTTTGTAATTGTGAGAAATTTCAATACAGTCTCGCTACTGGCCAATTACTGAATCCCAGTGAAAATTTATCCCCACCCCAATCGCTCTTGTTTTATCAGGTTCAAAATTATAATGGAATTTTAAGTGTGAGCAATTAATTCAAAATTGTACAATATGTTTAATCCTTGTTATCGTTTTTACAAAAATACTTTTTGGTTTTTAGGAATTTTTCTTTGGAGTCAAATCACAACCGCTCAATTATTAGAAATAGATTTTACGTCGGAAAAAAGGGAGGAAAGTAGTTTCAGAATCCATTTAATTCGAACAGGAATTATTGGTGCCAGTAGTTTAAAACATCTAGACCTAACAGCTGAAATACTTAAAATTAGATACGATTCCAAAGTGGGGTTTTATTCAGGTTTAACCGTTTTTGGTACTCAAACCCTCTGGATTGGAAACAAAATTGACGCGCTCAATACTTTCGATTTTTTAATGAATCCTATTGGAGGGACCATTCATGGAAACTTATTCAATAAAATCCCTATCAAGCGCTCTAGCGTCCAAAATTCTAATATGGGAATCAGTATGGGAATCAAATGGATTCAAGGTCCAGCGGTTCCCAATTTTAAGAGTACTAGCTTTTTAGATCATTATCTTAAATTAGGGTGGGTTTACCAGCGTTTGTTAGCTGAAGATGCTTTAACGAACAGCCGTTTGTCTTTTTGGATGTTTCCTCACTTTCAAATACATCTGTCTCCTGCTGAGAGTAGGCAACTATTTTTTAATGAACAAATTGATCCCACAACTTTAGGTTACGGTATCGAATTGGGGTTAGAATACAACACCCAACTAAAAGTAACCTTTCACGGACAACAACTGCTAAACGCCAATCCCCAAAGTGAGTTTAATCAATTTGTTGCTCGCTTGTCCGTTGCTTATCGGTTTTTAAAATAGTATCGTTACCCCCGTTAGAAAATTAATCCCTGCCTGAGGATAGTACCCTGCTCCCTCCACAGTCGTTATTCTTTCAGGATCAGACGAACTATCATCAAAGGTGTAAAAGTATCCGTTGGATTCATACTTTACATTAAAAATATTGTTAACTAAAACAGACCACTGAATCCTTTTCATCCAATTGTTGGGTTCCCATGTCCAAACCGCTGAAATATCAGAAACAAAATAGGCGTCCAACTTGGAATTTTCAGAATCAATATTGCCCATAAACTGCTGGCCTACATATTTGGAAAGCAATCCCAACTGAAAGCTGGTAGTGGGCGCAAAAACAAATGCGTTAGCTGCAATAAAATTCGGCGAAAACGATAAATTTGTATTGTCTAATGCCTCAAGAACACCGTCACGCTTGAAATAGAAATCTAGGTTTTTATTGCTACTTAAAGCAAAATTGGGTTTCCAAATAAACTTATCCAAAAACTGCCATTGTGCTTCTACTTCCAATCCAATGCGACGACTTTTCCCAACGTTCTGTCTAATCGGTGCACCAACAGCATCCAAAGCACCAGTGAGTACCAATTGATCCTTATATTCCATCCAATACACATTGGCTTGTGCCTTAATACCTTCTTTTTGGATACGCCATCCCAATTCAAAATCATTCAATTTTTCTGGTTTTGGGGTTCCGTTTTCATAGTCTGTTCTGTTGGGTTCTCGTTGGGCTTTAGCATATGAAAGATAAAACTTTTGATCCTCTGAGAAACGATAGGTCAATCCAGCTTTAGGATTAAAAAATAAAAATTGGTCTGAAACGGTAAAGTTTGAAGGTCCAGCAATTTCACCACTCACTTCGTAGTTTATCCCTCGAAGTTGTAAATCAACAAAAGCGTTCCAAGCACTATTTAAATTTTGAGAAAGTTTAACAAAGGCACTCCCCTCGGTTTTTACCCCTTGATTTTCATAAAATCGATGATTGGGAAGGGATTCTCCAATTTGTTGCCCCCAGAGTAACACTCCAAAATGATCTCCAACATAACGACTTGCTAAACCTCCAAAATTCAGACTTGTTTTGTTGTCTTGATAGTTCAGTCCCAGCGTTAGAACATAATAGCGATTATCCAGCCATTTCTGACTAATATTCTCGGTTACGTTAATTGAATTTTCGGGATCATTGGACTGAGGGATTTGTAGATACGAATACGAAGTCTCTGAACCAAAACTTATGTTTTGAGCATACCACAAGTCGTTATATTCTTCATAAAATCCACGGCCATAAGTGTAATTTAGTCCCACTGAAAAATTCCAAAATCTATCTATTTTTTCGTTCCAATGCAATTGAAAATGGTCTTGAGTGTAATCATCTACTTGATTGTCGTAAAAACCCGATGCCATACCATTTTTATCGTAAAGTGCACCTGCTGGGTTGGATCGTCGATCTGCTTCTAATGCAACCGCATCTAGACCATACCACGATTGGTACGTAATTTCATGCCCCCCAAAAGCCAATCCTTTGACCAATGTATTCTCATCTTGATAAGTCCCCTGAAAAAAATAAGATTTTAAATTTGAGCTTGCCCGATCTACATAACCCTCAGATTGAATTTGTGATAGGCGTCCTGAAAAAGTAAATCGGTCATTGAGTTCACCTGTTGAAAATTGAAAGCTATTTTTACTAGAACTAAAACTTCCCAAACTGGATGAAATCTCTACGAAAGGTTTAGCAGACCGTGCAGCAGTTTCTAAATTAAGACTTGCTCCAAAAGCTGCTGATCCGTTGGTAGATGTTCCTACTCCTCTCTGCAGTTGAAATTCCTCAACGGAGGAAGCAATGTCAGGAAGGTTAACCCAAAAGGTTCCTTGTGATTCTGAATCGTTGTAGGGAATACCATTGATGGTAACATTTACTCGGGTCGCATCTGATCCTCTTACTCTGATTCCGGTGTAACCAATTCCTGCGCCAGCATCACTGGTAGTTACTACTGCTGGTAAATAATTCAACAAAATGGGAATGTCCTGACCCAAATTTCTCGGAGCAAGTTCTTTCTGTGTAATGTTGGTAAACGTGACAGGAGTATCTTCATTGGCACGTATCCCAATAAGTTGTACTTCTTCCAAGCTAATCGTAGGCAGTGAGTCACTGGCCTTTTTAACGGTGTCATTTTGAGCATTCATTGATAAAGCTGTGAGTGCTAAAATGGCAAATAATCCTTGTGTTTTCATTCGAATAAATTGATTCAAATAAAAGGGGTGATTATTTTTAATTAATAAATAAAACTGTTCTATTTTCCCTTGGCAGCATTACCTGCCCAGGTTCAATGGGTATAATCTCAGCCGTAAACGGCACCCCTTTGAGATGTGCTACAAAGATATTAAATGAAAAATAATATCAACGGATTAAATCCACTATTGTTTTAACAGGGTGAAAAGTTTCTGATGGAACCTCAATAAATAAAGAATTCCAAGCAGCCATTCCGCCATTCCACAATCCAGGCCATTCCAATATTTTAACCGTTGAGGAGCCTTGAGTCTTTTCGCTTACCATAAAGCGTTTATCGTCTCTAAAGTCATAGAGTGAAAACTTTTCTCCCTTATGATTTGTGATTCCACAAACCATCATCACTGGGTTGAAGTGTGAGCTTTGATTCACTGCACTTTTATGTTCTTCCTGTTTTATGTCCAATTCTACTCCTTCAATAATTTGAAGTCTTCTCCCTTGAGCGTCTTTTTTCCAAAAGGGCCCGCCTCCTTTAGCTCCTTCATTGGGTATCATTCCGCAAATTCGAATGGGTCTGTACAGATAGTCGAATAAGATTTCATTGGGTAATTTGTCTGAATTATCCAGTTTGTACTCTGGATCAAAATGCAATTTGATAAAGGTTACTATTTCGTCCAAATTGATATCCAATTTTTGATCTTCAAGTGCCCTCAAATGAGAAAACAATTGGTTTTGAATTTTTAGCAAATAACCTGCTAAAATTTGCATCCACTGCTCACCTATTGCATTGGCATCATTCAATAAAATATTATCAATATTTTTGATCCAAATGCAATCTGCTTCTAGATGATTTAAATTTTCAAGCAAAGCCCCATGACCTCCTTTTCTGAAAGCGATCTTTCCTTTTTCGTCACGAACCCAATCGTTCTGATCATTTAAATAAGGAGTATCTGTAAGAGGGTGCTGATAAGAATATTCAACACTAAAACTTTTAAGGAGCTCTGAATCTAGATTAGACTTAAATTTTGATTCTACTTCTTCAAAAGCCGCTAGATTTTCTTTATCAATGGTTAAATGAATTGGGATTACTTTGTATTGATCTCCTAATTGAAGTCCCTCTTGTAATTGAGCTTCAAAGGCAGTCCATTGTTGTCCAAGTTCATCATTAAAAAAAGGAATAAGTGCTTTGGGTAAATTTGGATACCCTAGACCCTCTTCCAATAAAACCGTTGAAACAAAAGCTTCAAAAAATTCAAGCTCACCATTGATAGGTAAAGAATCATTTTGAATGATTTTGGCATAGGCTAATGCATAAAATGGAAGTTTCTTCAATTGCTTAAAAAGTTTCGCAATAGGAATCCCTTCATCAGAATCAAAATAAGACTCAAAGTCAAAATCAGGGGAAGTCCTGGCTTTTTGAAATGCAAAAAAAGGAGCTAACATTCTGCTAGCAGCACCTGATGCGGGTACAAACTTCATCCAGCTTCGCTCTTCTCTATGATTGTAAAAATAATCCAGGGCCTCTACTTGGGTGTGCGAACTTAATTTCTGAATTCCATTTCCTAAAGTTGCTGCTTCTATGTTTCTTTGAGTTGAGGTGCCATGAATTAGAAATTCATACTGTCGCTGAATCAACTCAACAGATCTGTTGCTATTTTGGAGTTGTTCAAAATCGGTCTCGGACAAAGTTTTCATTTAATCAATTAGTTTATTTACAATTTTTTTAGCCGCTTCCATTCGAACTGTGTGAGACCCCTTAAGAACGGTAAAAGGTAGCTTTTTTGCGGTAAGTAATTTTTTAAAAGAATTAAACATAATTTCCCTATCGTTAGGGCGGTCTCTTAAATCATCTGCTTGCCAAGGTACGTCAATATGCGTTAAAAAATAATGGTCGTAGTGAAAACGATTCGACCAATTCAAAATTTTAGGGTCACAATATCCTTCAAAATGGGTTTCAGACCAAACTTGGGTAACTAAAACATTGGTATCGCAAAAAAGAATCCGATTGGCGTCTGAGAGGGCATTATTTTCCTCTTCTATTTGTCCTTTTACAATCTGAATTAGGTCCTCTTTTGCACATACCTCTCTTGTTGTATCCCATTTTTTCTGAAGGTACTCACGAGCAAACTCCGGAGCCCATGCGGTTTGGTAATATTCTGCCAAGGCTTTTGTCAAGGTTGTTTTCCCTGTAGATTCTGGACCGTAGATCACGACTCTTAAACAGTCAGATGCTTGTTGTTGTATGCTTTCTTCCATTCGAGGTAACCCAAAATTGCGATGAGTGTAAAGATAAGGTACTGAAAACTAGTTAATGCAAGTCCTTTGTACAAATACAAAGGACTGGAAATTAAATCTCCAATTATCCAATAAACCCAGTGTTCTATTTTTCGTCTTGCCATCAACCACATTCCTACGAAAAAAAGAGCCGTTGTAAAAGTATCAATAGGAGCCGTCCAACTATTCCATTTCCCTAAAATACCGTACACACATCCCACAAAAAGTAGGGAAAGTACGAACAAATAAAAGCTCCATTTTTTTTCATTTGTACTTATTTTATCGATCTGATGAACAACTTCTCCCTTTTCTTGACGAGTCCAAAAAAACCAACCGTAAATACTCATTACAAAATAGTATGCGTTAATTAAAAAATCTCCTATCAAACCTGCTTTAAGAAGGATGTAAACGAAGATTGCTGTTGATATCATTCCTGTAGGATAAACCCAAATTTTATCCTGTTTTGCAAACCAAACGCTGAGTAATCCTGTCAGAACAGCAATCCCTTCTAGAGCAATATCTGTAGTAGAATATGCATTGTACGGATCTGTTAAAAAATCAAAAATCGGGCTCATAGTTGCTGCGGTCGCCTTTGACCAATTTAAGGTGTAACATAATGTCCTCCTCGTCTTCAAAGGTGGATTTAATTAAAGGAACTAATGAGGTCATAATCTCATCATAATCTCCAAAGACTTGCGTACTCAATGGATTTTCGATCACTCTAAAACCCATATTTCTCAACCCCATAATGAAGTTTTTAATACTAGGTATGTAGGACGATTTTAAAGGGGCTAAAGTAAGTTCAACCGATATTTTCATACATTTATTTTGTTGTTGCTAAGGTTAGGCAGTAGTTTTCAAATTGTCTAAAGTGAAGTTGATGCATAATTTTTTTTCCCTGATCAATCACAATTCCTATTCCTTGGAGACTCCTATTTTCAAAAGATTGAATCTGTAAATTCTCATTAAAAATTATTCCTGGGGTTTTCATTAGCTTGTACAAGGCTTCTTTGGCAGTCCAAATTTGAGTAAGGTATGCAACCTCCTCCATTGAGTGTGAAGTTTCTCTTTCTGATGCATGTAAGAATCGAACTCCAATTTTTTTAATTTTATCTTGATAATATTCTAAATCAATCCCAACTTTAGTTGAGGAAATGGCAACCGCTGCGATATCTTTTGTATGACTTATGGAAATAAAACGACCATCGGTTAGGTAGGGTGCTCCTATGCCATCGTATTGATGTATTTCTGGTGAAATTTCGAGGGATTTAAGCAGCTGACGAATCGCTAAATATCCTTTTCGGTGAACACTGCTTTTCCGCTGAGAAAGCCTTACTAGAGCCTTCTCAGATAGAGAGAGCCCCTGCTGAAGTTCAGACTCCGTTTCTGTAATTTTCCAAATAACCATTTCAGTACCCCCTGCTATGGTTTCTCGATGGCATTTTGGCATGTAATATTTAATAGAAAGGTTGTACTTTTGCTCTTCGTAACAAAGATACAATTATGGAGTCTAAAACAATAAAGTACATCTCATATAAAGTAAAAGACATTTCACAAGCAGCTTGGGGAAGAAAAGAAATTACTCTAGCTGAAAAAGAAATGCCCGGACTAATGGCTTTAAGAGAAGAATATGGTCCTTCACAACCCCTAAAAGGTGCCCGTATCGCTGGATGCCTTCACATGACCATTCAGACGGCAGTATTGATTGAAACCTTGGTTGCCCTTGGTGCCGACGTTACTTGGAGTTCTTGTAATATTTTTTCTACTCAAGATCATGCAGCAGCTGCAATCGCAGAAGCTGGAATTCCTGTTTACGCATGGAAAGGAATGAATGAAGAAGAATTTGACTGGTGCATCGCACAAACTTTATTTTTTGGAGAGGATCGAAAGCCTTTAAATATGATCTTGGATGATGGTGGAGATTTGACCAACATGGTGCTGGATCAATATCCAGAGTTGATTGAAGAAATTCGAGGACTTTCCGAAGAAACCACTACTGGAGTTCACCGATTGTATGAGAGAATGAAAAACGGTACTCTCCCTCTTCCGGCCATTAATGTAAACGACTCGGTTACCAAGTCTAAATTTGATAATAAGTACGGTTGTAAAGAAAGTGCAGTAGATGCAATACGAAGAGCAACCGATGTAATGCTTGCTGGAAAGCGTGTTGTTGTATGCGGTTATGGTGATGTAGGTAAAGGAACTGCAGCTTCTTTTAGTGGAGCAGGAGCCATTGTCACAGTAACTGAAATTGATCCTATCTGCGCGCTTCAAGCTGCCATGGATGGTTACGAAGTGAAAAAGCTTTCAACCGTAATTGCCAATGCAGATATTGTATGTACCGCAACAGGAAACAAAGACATTCTTAAAAAAGAATATTTCCTTAATATGAAAGACAAAGCCATAGTCTGTAATATCGGTCATTTTGATAATGAAATCGATATGGCTTGGCTCAATAAAAATTACGGTCATACCAAATCAGAAATCAAACCTCAAGTAGATTTGTATACTCTTGAAGAAGGAAAGCAAATCATTGTCCTCGCTGAGGGTCGTTTGGTAAATCTTGGATGTGCAACAGGACACCCCAGTTTTGTAATGAGTAACTCCTTTACCAACCAAACTCTGGCACAGCTCGAACTTTGGCTTCATACCGATAATTATGAGAATAAAGTTTACATGCTTCCAAAGCATCTGGATGAAAAAGTTGCAGCACTTCATTTAAAACACTTAAGTGTAGAGTTGGAAACGCTTTCAGAAGAACAAGCAGACTACATTGGAGTAACTGTAAAAGGACCATTTAAACCTGATTACTATCGCTACTAATTCTGTTTAGAGCAGATCTTTTTAATCATAAAAAAAACCCGCATTTAGCGGGTTTTTTGTTTTTGTAATAAGTAAAATCTATTTAAGCCTCGAAGGGAACAACAGATACAAAAGATTTATTGTCTTTCTTTTTGGTGAATTTGACCACTCCATCCACTTTTGCATGTAAGGTGTGATCTTTTCCCAAATAAACATTTTCGCCAGGGTTGTGAGCCGTACCTCTTTGACGAATAATGATGTTACCCGCTCGTGCGGCTTGACCACCAAAAATTTTAACACCTAAGCGTTTCGATTCTGATTCTCTACCGTTTTTCGAACTTCCTACTCCTTTTTTATGTGCCATGATCTTATGGTTTTATGTGTTTATTTAGAAAGAGCAGCTATTAAGTCTGCTTTTTTCATTGAAGAGATTCCTTCAATTCCTTTCTTTTTAGCTTCTTCTTTAAGTTGAGCAACAGTTAGCTTATTGTAATCTGTAGCTACCGCTTTTTTGGCTGCTGGCTTTTTCACAGCGGGTTTAGCTGCTGCTTTTTTGGTTGCCGGTTTTTTCTCAGTTTTGGTTGCTGCTGCTTTAGCAGAATCAGCTTTAGGCTTTGCGCCGCTAGCTTGAATTTTTTCAATAACCAGTTCCGTCAATGCTTGACGGTGACCGTTTTTCACACGGTACCCTTTTCTTCTTTTTTTCTTAAATACGATGACCTTATCACCTTTAAGGTGACTAACCACTTTTGCTTCTACAGAAGCGCCAGTGATAGCCGGGGCGCCAAGGGTAACTTTTTTTCCATCGTCAAGCAGATACACTTTATCAAAAGAAACTTTTGCCCCTTCCTTGTCTGCCAAACGATGTACAAAAAGCTTTTGGTCTTGCACAACTTTAAATTGCTGCCCTGCTATTTCTACTATTGCGTACATTTTAGTTTGTTTTTATGGACGGCAAATATAGCGAATTTTAAAACAAATCAAACTTTTTTCTCGTTATTCCTTACCAAAGGCATACTTTCCAGGTCCTGTAAAATAGAGGGTTAAAAATGTAATCAGGTAAACAAATGATTTTTCTTTGGTTGAAAAAGGATCTCCATCATGTGCAATGGTAAAAGCAACCAACATTGTAATTGTTGGGAAAAGCGTAAATAACCGTGTTTTCCATCCTAAAATTATAAAAATGGGAGCAATAAATTCGCTGAAAGTTACTAATATTAAAGAGAGTTCAGAGCCAATTCCAATGGGATTTTTGAATTGAAAATTGCCTTCAATCACCCTTAGAAGCTTTCCGTAGCCGTGAGTCAACATACCCGCCGAAAAGCCTAGACGCATGATGAGTAAACCTAAATCTGTGGAAGTTTTTTTCATAATAGATGGGGTTTTAATATTAATCCTTTAATGTACTAATTCTTTAAATAAAATGCCACCGTTTTAACTATTCCTTCGTCAAAGGAGGTTGCTGTTTTCCACCCCAATTCATTTTTAACTTTAGAGGCCTCTATGGCATAGCGGAAATCATGTCCCAGTCGGTCCTTAATAAATTTGATCAAAGGCAAAGAAGTACCTTTGGGTCGATTAAGCCTTTCATCTACCCGCTCAATCAATAGATGAATAAGGTCAATATTTTTCATTTCATTATTTCCCCCTAATGTGAAGGTTTCTCCTGGTTTCCCTTTATGAAGAATTAAATCAATTGCCTCAACGTGATCCTCAACGTACAACCAGTCGCGAATGTTCTCTCCTCTACCATACACCGGTAGGGGCTTTTCAGCAACTATATTTTTGATCATCAGAGGGATTAGCTTTTCCGAATGCTGCCCTGGTCCATAATTATTTGAACAATTTGATAAAACTACTGGCAGTCCGTACGTATGAAAATACGCCCGAACCAAATGATCAGAAGAAGCCTTAGAAGCTGAATAAGGAGAATGAGGATCGTAAGGTGTCTTTTCATTAAAAAATCCTTCAGTACCTAAACTGCCAAAAACTTCATCGGTAGAAATATGGTAAAAGCGCTGCTCTTGAGCGTTGTTTCCCCAATGCTGTCGCGAAGCTTCTAAAAGATTAAGCGTTCCTTGAATGTTGGTTTGGGCAAATAAAAAGGGATTCTTGATGGAATTATCCACATGAGATTCGGCTGCTAAATGTACCACGGCGTCAAATTGGTATTCTACAAATAATTCCTTTAGCCTCTCAAAATTATTGATATCTTCTTTTACAAAAAGGTAATTGGGTTTGTTTTCGCAATCATCAAGTAATTTTAAATTGGACGCATAGGTCAGCGCATCTAGATTTACGATTTGAGTATCAGGATAGTGGTTTACCATTCTACGTACCAAATGAGAGCCAATAAATCCTGCTCCACCAGTTATTAATAAGGACTTAAATGACTTCATTTGCTCGAATCGTTTTAATGCAATGTTGAAGGGCTCCTTCCCAACTTGGAATGTTTAAAGATAAGGTATTTTCTAATCGTTGGGTATCCAATACAGAATTTGATGGACGTTTTGCAATCGTAGGATATTTAGAGCTTGAAATGGGTTTTACTGAACAACTTCCACCACTTAATTCAACAATCTTTTTTGCAAACTCAAACCAACTTGTCTGGGGCTCTTGGGCATAATGATAGGTATTGTGTTTAAATAGATTGGGATGTTCAAGACAACTCAACACAGCTTTTGCTAGATCAATGCCGTAAGTAGGCTTGCCCCATTGATCGTTTACTACAGCGCATTCTTTTCCAGATTGTGAAGCTTTCATTATCGTTTTTACAAAGTTTTTCCTAAAAGGACTAAACAACCAAGAAATTCTAAAGTTGACATTGAGACAATTTGCTTTTTGAAGCCATTTCTCTCCTTCATGTTTACTTTGTCCATAAACATTTAAAGGATTTGCATGATCTGTCTCTTGATAAGGGTCTTCTTTAAATCCATCAAATACAAAGTCCGTTGAAAAATGAATCAATATCAAATTATTATCCTCAGCAAAACCAATGAGATTTTTTAAGCCTTCAGCGTTGATTTTGTTCGCAAGTTGGGCTTTAGACTCTGAATGATCTACACGGGTGTATGCTGCGCAATTGATAATTCCCTGAAAAGGGTTTTTTTCAAAATAGTCTTTTAAAGTATTTTGATCGTTGATATTGACTTCTGACCGTGAAGCAAAAAAAAGTTTATGCTTTGGATATTGATTCGCAATAAATTGGAAACATTGCCCTAACTGCCCTCTAGATCCGGTAACTAAAAATTTAGACATCGGGATCGTCTTTAAAATCGAACAAAAGAGCTTTTGATAAAAAAGGGTGTGCTTTGTCTTTTTCAGACTGAATCCATTCCTCTTTGGCAAGTTGCCAATCGATTGCCAAGCTAGGATCATCTGGCGCAATACTACCCTCATTTTGTGGATGGTAATATTGGTCTACCTTGTAAGAAAAAAGAGAGGTGTCACTTAAAGTAATAAAACCATGCGCAAATCCTCTTGGAATAAAAATTTGGAGCTGGTTAGCTGCGCTAAGTTCTTGACTAAAATGTTTTCCAAAAGTGGGTGACCCTTTTCTCAGATCTACTACTACATCTAAAACTCTTCCTTGAATCACACTGACCAACTTCGACTGAGCAAAAGGAGGTAATTGAAAGTGTAAACCCCTCAGAACACCTTTTTTAGAATATGTTTGGTTGTCTTGACAAAAATCAATTGAGTTTCCAATAGCCGCTTCAAAAGCTTTTTTATTAAAACGCTCTGAAAAACTGCCACGAGCATCTTGATGAACGATTGGTTTTAACAAAAAAACCCCTTTAAAAAGTGTGGGAATAACTGTCATGGATTATGTTCGATTTACCTCAACTGATCATAAATGTTGAGTAAAATTAAGTAAAATTTAGTAGAGAGCTTTATGGAGAAATTAAAGTGTTTTTGTTTTGTAACAAAAAACTTTTTTAGCTAAAGCGCTGAAGAAGATAGTCTCCGTAGGTAGACCCCTGTAGTTTTTTAGCTTGCAGCAAGAGCTGATCTTTTTTGATAAAGCCTCGTTCAAAAGCGACCTCCTCTAAACATCCGATCTTGACTCCTTGACGCTTTTCAATAGTTTCTACAAATTGACTAGCTTCCAAAAGAGATTCATGGGTCCCGGTGTCAAGCCATGCGAAACCACGTCCTAAGGTTTCCACATGCAGTTTTTTTTGCTCTAAAAAACACTGATTGATCGAAGTAATTTCCAATTCTCCTCTATCTGAAGGTTTGATGGTTTTGGCAATTTGAACCACCTCATTAGGATAAAAATACAAGCCCACAACAGCTTGATCACTTTTGGGATTCAAGGGTTTCTCCTCAATGGAAAGGGCGTTGCCTTCTTTGTCAAATTCGATAACTCCATAGCGTTGTGGGGTTTTCACCGTATGTCCAAAAATAGTTGCTTTTGAGCCTAAGTTTGTCCGTTCAAAAACAGATTCTAATTGAATTGAAAAATCTAATCCGTAAAAAATATTATCGCCTAAAATTAAACACACTGGATCCTGCCCTATGAAGTCTTCTGCTAAAATGAAAGCCTCTGCCAAACCTTTGGGTTGAGGTTGTATTTTGTATTGAATGCTTATTCCCCATTGGCTTCCGTCGCCCAATAAACGCTGGTATTGTTCAATATCCTGAGGGGTGCTGATTAGCATTACTTCACGAATCCCTGCCAAAATCAAAACCGACAAGGGATAGTACACCATGGGCTTGTCATAAACAGGGAGTAGCTGTTTTGACACTCCTAAAGTTACTGGAAAGAGTCTGGATCCAGTACCGCCGGCAAGGAGAATGGCTTTCATATTTCTATTTCAGCTTTAAATTCAAATCCTTCCCCAACCCCTATAAATACTGGGTTTTCCTTGTTTTCTAACATAGAATAACGTATCTTATATAGTCTAAGGCATGTAAAAATACGCCTTAGCGATTTATTGAAAGAAAAGATAACATGATTTAACATATGTTAGATTTTATAAAAATAGAATTTGGGCTTTTGTCGGCTCAAAAAAGAAAGGTACGAATCTATATCTTTTTGCACCTTTCAAAGGGAAAAAAATTAAGCTGCCCTCTTCCACTTTTTATCAATCCCAGTTTTTGGCAAGGTAAAAATCAGCAGATTAGTCCCCGATATAAAGAGGCAGAAAAGATCAATGAAAAACTTAAAATAGTTAGTTTTCAGCTATCAAAAACTCAAGATTTAGACCGGATTCGGAACAATAAATCGTTTAAATTATTAATTAAGAATATCTCTATTAATTATCTGTTAGACAATAATTTAAGAATTATAAGTGCTATAGCGAATCAGATCAAAACTGCACCTTATAGAAAGAACAGAAAAACAGGTTCTATTGGACTTCGCCTTAACACAATTAAACGCTATAGTTATCTTTTAAAACTTGTAAAAGAGTATGAGATAGAAAAAGACACTTTACTTTTTATGGATCATTTTAGGATTCAGGACATTGATGCTTTTTCTTCCTACTTACTCCATGAGAAATCTTATGGAGTTGGCACTGTGGGCAAACAATTGGGTCTTTTAAAAACAGTGTTAATAAGAGCCAAAAGGGACGGTAATCCAGTAAGCTCAAATTATCAGTTTATCGATTCTTTTGGACTTGACAAACAAAAACGAATTCTTCAAACCCTTGATTTAGAAGAAATCGAGCTAATTAAAAAGGCCAATCTACCCTCATATCTTATAAACTCATGGAAGTGGATGCTTATTGGTCTTTACACCGGTCAAAGAGTAGCAGATCTACTATCCTTAAAACCCGAGTAACTTCGAGAGGGACCAAAGGATATTCTGTATATTGATTTTGTACAACAAAAAACAGGTAGGGCCGTAACTGTTGGAATTTTAGATACTTTAATTAAAGAGATTCTACTTGAAAAGTTTCCGAGTTATAGTTATTCGCAGCTATTTAATATACATATTAAACAGATCTGTAAGATTGCTGGGATAACCAAAAGGGTAACCGGTTATAAGATGCATGCAAATCCTAGAAGGAAATTAAAAGGGGTATTTAAAAAATATGAGCTTATCACAGCACATGATCTTCGAAGGAGTTTTGCGACCAATTATTACTCAAAAGTTGAGACACCCATTCTTATGAGAATTACAGGACATAAAAAAGAATCCACTTTTTTAGAGTATATCGGAGAAAACTTTAACCAGGATCATTATGCTGATTTATTTATTCAGCAAATCAGCTCTTAATCCTCATTTTCGCGATCCTCTCTTTTAAAGATTTCTATAATAAATGGTTCATCTACATCCTCTTGTAAAGTAGAATGCGCTGGGTGTGTTCCGCTTTTTGGGGTTGTGTAATTTAAAATAATTTGGGTTAGTTTTATTCGCTCAGAGTTGGTAAGCTCATCAAGGTGAGATAAGAGATAATCAAGATTTTCAGCTGCTAAAAGGTCAAGTCTGTCTTGAATATTTGGGGTGATTTTGGATTTTCCTCTTTTGGATTTTTTACCGGCCAGAGAAGCTGTATGGGAATTGAAAGGCATTTTTTGTTTTAAAACTACAATTATGCTCCTAAAAGGAAAAACCGAGTTTTAAACAAATACTAAGAGTTAATTTAAAAGAGCCATGGTTAATTTAAAATTTCTTCTAGTCTTTCTAGGAGATGCTGCTTATTGAAGTTCTTGTCAAAAAAGTCAAGAGCATTATTTGATAACTTTTCTTTTTCCGTTTTTGAAAGCTTATAAAGCTTAAGAATATTGTTTGCCAAAAGCTCATGGTTTTCAGCCTCAGAGGCAAATCCAGAATTAGACTCAGAAATTATCTTATTTCCAATGCCGTCTAAAGCCCCAATGATGGGTTTACGGCAAGCAAGATAAGACTGCAGTTTTCCAGGAATTGTATAAGAGAAAATATCTGCCTTTTTAAGAGTTATTAATAGCCCATCTGCACAGGTAAAATAATAAGGCATCTGCTCTGGTGGGAATGATCCTAAAAAATGGAATTTATTTGTTAATCCTTTTTCTTGAATTTGGTCTTGAATCCTTGATTTATCTCTTCCGTCCCCTAGAACAACTAAGTTAATATCATGCTCCTTTAACTTTTCAAAAGCATTTACTACAGTGTCAAAACTCTGAGCTACACCAATATTGCCTGCGAAAAGAAGGTTGAATCCCTTTGGAAACAGTGATAAGTAGCTCTTTTCTTTTTCAACTACTTTATAGAAATCTTCAGCGTAGTAGGGGTAATAAATAATTTTGCTTTCTTCTACCCCTTGATTTAGAATATAGTTTTTAAACTCTGGTGATTGAACTAAAAGCAGATCCGTTAATCTATAAATCAGTTTAGTCATTTGATTGACTAATCCCAAAATAATACCACTTTTAATACCCCCTGCTACTCGAACAGATTCGGGCCACAGATCATGAACCCATAAATAGGATTTACATTTAAATTTTTTGGCTGCAATGACTCCTAAAATCCCTACTGTAATTGGAGAGGGTGCATAAATAAATACTTTATCAAAATTATTTTTGAGTTTTAAAATTTTAAAAACTCCGAAAAAGACAAAGGAAAAATAATTTAAAAAAAGTCTAAGTCCCCCTCCTTTTTTTCTTAGGATTAAATTAGCTCTGTGGACCTTGATCCCATGAATTTCTTGCTCTTTAGGACCATCCCATGAATAACCCTCAAAATAATCTCCTTTTGGATAATTTGGTTTCCCTGTTAAAACCTCAATATCATGACCTCTTTTTTTTAAAGAAAAAACAAGGTCATTAACCCGAAGGTTTTCGGGGTAAAAATATTGAGATATTATTAGAATTTTCAATTTTATTGAAAATCACGTGTTTGATTTCCTCTTTTATCAGTCCATCCCTTTTTCTTCCATAAAGCAGAGTGGGGCTGTTCAACGTTTACTTGTGATGAGGGTCTCGGCTCTTTTGTGTAATAATAAAGAATTATAGATCTTCTAGCATGTCCTTCAGGAAAATTTAAGGGGTCAGGTAGACCGTGATAGCTTAAATCATTAGTATCAAATGCCATAAATCTATTATGAAGTGGTGCAATTTTTTTTATCAAATTCTCTCCTTTATTATCATAAAGACCAAATTCTCCTCCCCAGCCTTCTTGCCAACCTGGGTTTAAATACAGAATTGCATTTACTCTGCGGTGAAGCCCAGTTGCATCATGATAGTTCCCATCAACATGAACATCTAATAATCCACCACTAACAGTAACATTTAATCCTCCTCCTGTAAAATAAGGATCTGGAATAAGTTTTGGTATATCTAAAGCCTTTGATAATGATTGTAAAAATGGAGCTGAATTCATAATTCTAATGGCATCAATAATTTTTTCAGGAATATCAAATTCAGAAGACCATTTTGACCTCATTTTAACTTCAATCTCAGGATCGTTAGTTCTTTCCCAAAGATCACTCTCTAAAGAGGGAAAATTTTCTAATAATTCAGCAGCGAATTTTTCTTCAAAAAAATTATCAATATATATATGTTTAAATGGCTCGTCTGAGAAATTATTGATTTTTGAATCCACAATTTTATCTCTTGATTCAGCAGAATATTTTTTTAACTGATTTTGGCTCATAATTTATAATTGTATAATTTTTGATTTTCTCTATAATAATCTGCAAGTCCTTCAAGCATTATTTGATATGATGGGACCTTATAATCAATTCCTCTTATTGATTTTAAAGATTTATCTGAAATTTTATCAGTATTAGGTTCTAATTTTAATTTATTAATCGAAAAAGTTTTAATAATTGTTTTGAGTAAATCAAATTTTGAAATAGCCTCCCCGTTTGTGACATTCCACAATCCTGAAATATTATTTTTTATTGAGAAATGAATTGCTTTCGCTAATTCAAGGGTTGTTACTCCTGACCAAAAAACATTTTTGAATCCATTTATTGTGCCTTGCTGATTGAATAACCAATGCATAAGCCCTTCTCCATTTTGCTTTAATTCAGGCCCTATTATTGATGTTCTTATACATAAATGGTTGAATGAATCAAATTCCCCAAGAGATTTAGTTTTACCATAATCATCTATAGCGTCTTTGATAGAGTTTTCATCATTTCCTCCATTTTTACCGCTAAAGACACAATCTGTGCTAATATGAATTAATTTGCAATTAATCTCTTTACAAACACCTTTTAGCCAATGCGGAAAATAACCGTTAACGTAGATTGCGTTTTTAATATTTTCATTTGATCCTTTGATCAATATGCCTATGCAATTTATAATCACATCGGGACTTATCTCATTAATTAGGTTTGAAAGTTTTTCTTGATCTGAAACATCTTCAATAATTGTTTTAGAATTTAATTTATTTCTAAAACTCAAATTATAAAGATCGTATTTGTTTGTAGAGTCAAGAAAATAATGAACTATGTGCCCTAGCATTCCAGTACTTCCAAGGACAAGAACTTTTTTCATTTTATCTTTTTTTCCAAATCTCTCGATTTACAATTGGTGTATAACCCTGGATAATTTTTACAACCTTTTCTGAAACATTTAAAGATTTATATTCAGTAGGTAATTCTTGAGTGTTAGAATCAAATAACTTGGTGGCTATTTCTGTAGCCTGAAGTAATGAATCAGAATCTATATTACCAATCGTAATAACTCCACTATCTATTGCTTCTGGCCTTTCTGTTGAAGTTCTTACGCTAACAGCTGGAAAATTCATCATTGCACTCTCTTCAGAGATTGTTCCGCTATCAGATAAAGTTACAAATGCATTTGTTTGGAGCTTAACATAATCAAAAAAACCTAAAGGTTTAAGAAATTGAATAGAATCAGAATTTATTTTAGTGCTATTTAATTTATTTCTAGTTCTTGGATGAGTAGAAAATAAAATGGGTTTATTATAGTTCTTAGAAATTGAATTTAAAGCATTTATTATTTGCTGAAAATTATCTTCAATATCAAGATTTTCTTCACGATGAATACTTGCAACAATATACCCTTTAGGTGTTAAATTTAGTTGCTTTAAAATTTTACTTTTTTCTATTGAAGCTGAGAAGTAAGAAAGCACTTCATTTAAAGGTGAACCAGTACAAAAGACATGATCCTTCCTAAATCCCTCTGTAAGTAAATACCTTCTGCTGTTTTCAGTATAAGTAAGGTTTATGTCAGCTAGATGATCTGCAACTTTTCTATTAATTTCTTCTGGTACATTTTGATCAAAACAACGATTCCCCGACTCCATATGAAAAATTGGGATTTTTAGTCGTTTTGCCGGTAAAACACTAAGTGAGCTGTTGGTATCTCCTAAAACCAAAAGGGCGTCTGGTTTTATTTTATTTAAAACTTCATAAGACTTAGATAAAATATTCCCCATAGTTTCTCCTAAGTCTTGTCCTACAACTTCTAAAAAAAAGTCTGGTTTTCTTATTTCAAGCTCCTCAAAGAAAATTTCATTTAAAGTGTAGTCATAGTTTTGGCCAGTATGAACGAGCGTGTGGTCAAAAAACTGATCAAATTTTTTAATTATTACTGAAAGTCGAATGATTTCTGGCCTAGTTCCTAAAACTGTTACTACTTTTAACTTATTCATTTGATATCAATTTGAGCAAGTAATTCTTTTAATTCGATTTCTGAAAGTCTATGTGTATTAAATGAATTATATTCTTTTAATTCAACTTTGGTTGACCCTTTTGAATAATACTTATCATAATTAAGATCTCTATTGTCTGCGGCAACTCGATAATATTCTCCTAAATCCTCAGCACCCATAAACTCTTCCTTACTTAAAAGTGTCTCGTGCATTTTCTCCGCATGCCTTATTCCAATATTCTTGATTTCAACTTTAGAATTATATATGCCTTTTAAACAAATAGCTAATTCTCCTATAGTACTAGCTGGTGATTTTTGAACAAAAATATCTCCTGACTTTCCATTATTAAACGCATATAAAACCAGTTCAACTGCGTGATCAAGAGTCATCATAAATCTTGTCATGTTTGGATCTGTAACAGTAATTGGCTTTCCAGTATTGATTTGTTCAATAAAATGTGGAATTACAGAGCCTCTAGATGCCATTACGTTCCCATAACGTGTGCCAGTTATAATAGTGTTTTTAGAATTTCTAGACTTCGCAACAAAAAATTTTTCCATCATTGCTTTTGAGACTCCCATGGCATTTACAGGATATACAGCTTTATCTGTACTAAGACATACTACTTTTTTAACATCATTAGAAATGGCAGCATTTAAAACATTTTCTGTTCCTAAAACATTGGTCCGTACTGCCTCCATGGGATAAAACTCACATGATGGAACCTGTTTTAGTGCTGCAGCATGAAATACATAATCTACTCCAATCATTACGTCTCTTAGACTATTTTCATTTCTAACATCTCCGATGTAAAACTTAATTTTAGGATTATTATAGGCAACTCTCATGTCGTGTTGCTTTTTTTCATCTCTAGAAAAAATTCTTATTTCCTTAATATCTGAATCTAAAAATCTATCTAAAACAGCATTCCCAAAAGAACCTGTGCCTCCAGTAATAAGAAGTGTTTTATTTTTGAACATCTTGGTTAATTATAAAGTCTATAAAGTTATCCAATTTATTTTCAACTAAAACCTTTGTTTCAGGTAAATTAATTGTTTCAATAGCTTTTAAAATGGCATTAGAGATACTTTCTGTTGAATACGGATCAAAAGTTAGAGAAGGTTTAATAACTTCATAAACATATTCAAGATCTGAAGCTAAAATAAAACATGAAAAATTTGATGCCTCAATCAAGGGTAAGCCAAAACTTTCTTTTAATGAAGGATAGATAAAGAAATTTGCTTCTTCATAAGCAATTACTAGTCCCTTTTTGTCTAAAATTCCTAAATTAATTAACTCAAAATTTGATTTTAAATAGTTTGTTTCTTTCAATAAAATTTTGAATTCCTTTTCCTCTAAAGTTAATTTTAAAGTAAATTTATTGTCGGTTTTTAAAGAAGCCTGCATAAAAGCTTTAATCAATCTTTTATGATTTTTATTTTGAGTATAATTAGCAACATATAAGAAAGTGTTTGAAATTATATCTTTATTTAAAACTGGTGTAAACTCATCGAAAAATGGAAAAATGGAAATATTTTTTGATTTAACCCCAAATGCCTTTATTAATTTATCCTTCATTAAGGAAGTTTGGACAGCCCAATTATAATGTTTATAATTCTTTAAGTTAATATATTTTTTTTTCAACCTAAATTTAAATTTTTGAATCAAGCCAATATTAGATTTTGTAGAGTTTAAAATTATATCATTATGAAAATAAATTATAACTGGTTTTTCTATTTGAATTGGAGGGGGGACATTAGAAAAACAAAAATAGTTATTAAATGATTTTTTGTTTTTTTTATAAAAACTTTTTCTGCTTTGTTCACTTGCTTTAAGTATTCTGAAATTTTCTAACTTTAATTCTTTATATATTTTTGGATCTAACCGATTGTCAAAAAGAAAAAAAAACGATTCTTGCCCAATACTTACGATTTTTTTTATTAAAATATTTAATAAAATTTTACCACCGCTATTGTGTATGTAGATAGTATCAATTAAAACCATTCAAATAAAGCTATATTAATTCTATTGGATTCTTTTAACAAGGAATAATAAAAATATATTCAAATTGATTGTTTTTCATGTTAATCTTCAAAAAGTGAATTAGTTTTATAAATCATTAAAACATATTTTATCGGAATGCAGAAAACCAAACTGTAAAATGTCTTTTTAAAAGAAAAATTTATTTCTTTTAGAGTTTTTCTCGCATCTTTATTATTATTTATCTTCCAATAGTATACCGCTTTACTAAAATTGTTTTGAGATATTAACCGTCTTCTAAAACCGTCTTTTATATCTGATAGTTTTTCAATCACACTCAATGTTTCTTCAAAAAATAATAGTCTATTATTATTTGTTAAATTGTTTTTATGTACCCTATAATTTACAAGTTTCTTGGGAATATATTTGAGTTTTGAAACCCTCGATATTTTAACAAAGAAGTCATAGTCTTCACAGACCTTTAAATTTTTATCGAAAAAAATATTATTCTGTAAAATAATTTTAGCCGAAAAAAAACAAGAGCTAAGGCATAACGAATAATCATTCAATAATTTTTCATAACAAAGGCCTTCATGGGCTATCCGCTTACTATATAGTAAGAAATTAGTCTTTTCATTGAAATATAGAACATCAGAATAGACTAATCCTACAGTTGAATCAAAATTATTAACAGAATCTTTAATTTTATCATTATCCCATGTATCATCTGAATCAAGAAATCCAATGATTTGACCACTAACTTTTGATAACCCAACATTTCTTGCTTCTCCAAGTGAAATGAATGATTCGGTACTAAAATATTTAATTCTATTGTCGTCAAAGCTAAAAATCAACTTAGCTGTATTATCAAATGAATGATTATCAATTATTATAATTTCAAAATTAGAATATGATTGGTTCAACACAGAATTAATACATTCTAAAATAAATTCCTCACTATTAAAACAATTTACTATTACGCTAACTAATGGTTTATCTATAGATTTCATTTATAATTCATAATAAAATATTAATCAGTTTAGACGCAATGTGTTTAATGTCTCCTTCCGAGAGATTAGTGTGTAGAGGAAGTGTTAATATTTTTTGATAAACATTTTCTGTAACCTTTAATGATTCTCCTTTATTGTAAAATGAAAGTAGATGATTTGGAAAATAGTGAACTCCTGTTTGAATGTTAAAATTTAACATTTTGTTTTTAACCTCTTCAACTCCAATTTTACCATTTATTTTAACAACATATATGTGAGGCACAACAGAGTTATAATCTCTATTTATAAAATTTATGCAAGTATTATTTTTAAATAGAGAATCATATAGTCTAGCGTAATTTTTTCTTTTTTCAGAAAACTCGTTAAATCTTTTAAGTTGAACTATTCCAATAGATGCCATTATGTTACTCATATGATATCTCCATCCCTGGAATTCTACATCAAAAGACCAGCTTCTTTCTCCTAAATATCTTTTTTCTGAATCATTGATTACTCCCAATAACCTTTTATCTTTTATTGAATTAATTACTTTTAAATCGTTTGTTACAATGCAACCACCTTCTCCAGAAGTAATATTTTTGATACCATCGAAACTAAAACAACTAATATCTCCAAAACTGCCAATTTTTTTATTATTAAATGTTGATCCAAAAGCATGGGCTGCATCTTCAATTATTCTTAATTTATTATCAGCAGCAAATTTATAAATAGCTTCTATATCTCCTACACCACCTGTATAATAGACAGGTATAATTGCTCTTGTTGATTTTGATATTTTTCTAGAAGCATCTCGAATATCAATAATTAAACTCTCATTATCTACATCACAGGCGATCGGCGTTGCTCCAGTTGCTGAAATTGCCTGAAAGGTTGCTACATATGTGAGAGAAGGCACTAAAACTTCATCTCCAGCCCCAATATTACAAGCTTCTAGGGCAAGTTGAATAGCTGCAGTTCCACTAGAGACACATACTACTTCTCTGTCAAAAAAAGATTTTAGTAAATTTTCAAACTGTTTTACTTCTTCTCCCATTCCAAGATAGCCCTTATCTAAAACTTTCAGAACTGCTTTTTTTTCTTGATCCCCTATGTCGGATTGTGATAATCTAATAATATTTTTTACCATTTATAAGGAATCTCTTTGTTATTTATTTCTTTAATAATACTTTCTTTTGAGTCGTGAGGTATGTCAGCACAGTTTACAATTAAAGAATTCTGATTTGAAATATTTTTAAAAGAATAAAATATTCCGTTTGGAATAGTAAGTCTAAAGTAATCAGTCGGTCTTCCCAGAATATAAGTGTTTAGTTCTTGATAGGTTGGTGATTCTGATCTATCATCATACAAGACAAATTTAATTAAACCAACAGGTACGCTTAAGTTTTGAGTTTGAATTAAATGCTTTTTCCAACCCTTTATGCAACCCATAAAAACTTCTGAAAAATAACATTCCCCAAAATTTTCAAAATCCAAATCATCTGACCTTAACATATGAAGAACAGAACCTTTTTCAGACTTAATTTCTTTTAAGGAATTTAATTTAACCCCCTCAATTATTCTTTGGCCCATCTGAGGTTGTTTTTTTTGGCATTTTCCACATAAATCTTAATTTGATTTATCGTTAATTCTAACATATCTGTTTCTGTTTTATAAAACTTAAAATACCATTCTGAAACAAACTTATGGGTTTGATCATATGTTAACGATGGATGCCATTTTAAATAATGTAATGCTTTATCACAATTTAGTTTTAATAATTTTGCTTCGTCAAATTTAATTGTATTGGAGGAGATTTTATAATTTTTTATTTTAGTGTCTGGCCAGCCATTCTCTAAATTTTCAATTAAATTAATCACAGTATTACTCTCTGTATTATTGGGTCCAAAATTAAATGCTTCCCCATTAAGTTCAGAATTAAAAATTTTACTAGCCAATAATAAGTACCCTGATAAAGGTTCAAGAACGTGTTGCCATGGACGCGTTGAGTATGGGCTTCTCAATTCAACTTTTTCTCCTTGGCTCCAAGCAATCATAGTGTCCACTACTATTCTATCTTTTGCCCAATCTCCACCTCCAATTACATTTCCAGCTCTTCCAACTGCAATTTTAATATTCTTCTTAAATTTTAAAAAAGAATTAAAATAAGTTTTAATTAATATCTCCGCTGCGGCTTTAGATCCACTATAAATATCTTTCCCCCCTAAAGTGTCAGTTTCTTTATAGCCCCAGGGCCATTCAACATTTAAATAACTTTTATCACTAGTGACAAATATGCAATTGATCTCCCAATCAATATCCTTCAAAACTTCAAGGACAGATACTGTTCCAATTACATTAGAGTTTATCGTTTCTATGGAATTTTCATATGATTTAGAAACAATTGCTTGAGCAGCTAAATGAAATATAAAATCAGGTTTTTCCTTTTTAATTAACTCTTTTAACTTTTCAATATTTGTAATATTAAAAATGTTGTGTGAAATACGATCTTCTAAATTTAGAGACACAAACATTGAAGGATTTGTGGGAATATCTTTTGAAACTCCTATAACATTAGCTTCTAAATCAAGAAGCCAAGTTGTTAGCCAACTTCCCTTGAACCCTGTATGTCCTGTAATAAGCACTTTTTTATTTTTAAAAATATTCTTAAACATAATACTATCCTAACCAAGGGGTATACCCTTCCTTAATAAAATTATTTAATGTATCTCTATCCCTTATTGTATCCATACAATGCCAAAAATCATTATGCTCATATGCCATCAACTGGTTCTCTCTTGACAATGTCTCTAAAGGTTCTTTTTCTAGAATAGAATTATCATTTTTAATGTAATTAAAAATTTCTGGCTCGAAAACAAAATATCCACCATTTATGGAAGCTTCTCCTATTTGTGGTTTTTCCTTAAATTCTTTAACCTGATTTTTTTCTATTTTCATTCCCCCAAATCTTGCTGGAGGTCTCACAGCAGTTACAGTTGCAACCTTACCATGAGACTTATGGAAATCTAATAATTTATTTAAATCAACATTGCATACTCCATCTCCATAAGTGAGAAAAAATGTTTCTTTTAATTTATCTTTAAGTCTGAGAATTCTTCCTCCAGTTAATGTTAATTTACCTGTATCTATTAAATCAACATTCCAGTCCTCAACTTTTTTGATTGAGTTAAAATGTTTTATGCCTGTTTTGGTATTGATTGTAAAATCAGAATTCCGTGAATTATAATTAGAAAAATAATCTTTAATTATATGACCTTTGTATCCAAGGGCAAGGATAAAGTCATTAAACCCATATCTTTCATAAGTTTTCATTATGTTCCACAAAATTGGATTTCCTCCAATTTCAACCATTGGTTTAGGTTTTAATGAAGTTTCCTCACCAAGACGTGTCCCTAAGCCTCCACATAAAATAACTGCTTTCATTTAAGATTTGTTTTAATTAATATATTTTCAATCAATATTTTTAACTGGTTTTGACTAATATCTAATGGTATATTAATAATATTGTGTCCTATTTTTTCTGAGACAGGACAATCATTTTTATAGCCAAAAAAATTAGAGGATAATTTACTTGAAATAATTGGTTTTTGAAACCAAATACCTTCTATATCAATAAACTGTCCTAATTTATCCTTGAGTATTTTTGAGTTTTCATTCCATATTACAAACCTTAAAGGAATAATATTGAACTTCTTGTCAAAATAAACTTTTGGAATACTACTTTTTAAAGTAGATTTATTTAATTCTTTTATTAATAAATTAAAATTTTGTTTTCTTAATAAAACTGTTTTTTCCCAATTATCTAGCTGCATAATTCCGATATAAGCAGAAAATGGAGGTAATTTAGCAGGGTATGGATATGAGATTTGATTGGTTTTCAAATCTGAGTTTTCATCTAAAAAAGGGGAGATGTATCCGAGTTTTCTTTTAATTGTCAAAATTAAATCAAAAATCTTTAGGCGATTCAATTTTTTTGATTTAAATAACATGTCTTCCCTTATAAATCTTTTTATCATTTTAGATTGTTTAATTCTAGAAATATTACCAACATCTAGATATAAACGCTTAGCTCTAGAAAATAAAAAATTATCTTTAATAGATAATACACCTCCCGTAAAACAATTCAAAGGTTTAGTGTGATCCAAAGAATAAATAGCGGCATCGCCAAAACTACCAACAGAGATTCTGTTTACTTTGGATTGTAGAGTTAATGCACAATCCTCTAATAAAAATATTTCATGCATATTACATAATCTTTGTATCTCTTCAATCTGACAAGGGATTCCAAAGTTGTGTTGGGCAATAATCATTCTAGTTTTATTAGATATTTTTTTTGAAATTTCAATTTCAGAAGATCCTAAAGTGTAAGAATCAATATCAGAATAAATTGGTTTTGCTCCAGATCTTATTATTGAATTTATCATTACGGAACAAGTTCCCGAACAAATAATGATTTCATCTCCCTTTTTAATATCTAATACTTTTAATAAATGAAAAAAGCCCATTCGAGCAGAAGCAAAAGATAAAATATTTTGATTGCCTATTAAATTAATAAACATGTCCTCGAATTTACTAACTAAATTATTTAGGTCAAGAGAGTTGTACTCATTCATGTCAAATTTAACAAATTGAGAACTTGATAAAAATGGATTGTATTTTACATTAAAAAATGGCCTTGTAGCTTCTAAAATAATTTTTAAATAGTAACTGAGCATTAAATTATTATTTTTAATAGATCTTTGAATTTTGAGTTTTGAGTTTTAAACTCTAGAGGTGGGTGATTTTGGATTATTGATTTTTTTTTGCGTAAGGCATTTGAAATCTGAGAAGAATTAGAAGCAAAACAAACGGAATCATAACCTCTTATGGGACTTGTGTTTAGTTGACCTGGATTTAAAAAAACAATAACTTGTAAGCCTAGGGAAAAGGCTTCTAAAGCAACTCCTGAACTTGAAGGACATATTATTATACTATGTTTTTGTAATAAAAGACTCATGTCATCATGAACAATTTCAAATCTATTATAATTAGGATCAAAATCAACAGCTGGATGTGGTTTGAAATAAAAAGATAAATCAGTATGGTTATCGATAATTTTAGCCACCGAATTGACCATTAAATTGGTAGCGTCGTAAACAATTCCTCCCAAAATTAAAACAGATTTTGAGTTGTTATTGGTTTTTAAATCCTTCAAATAATAGTATCTTAATGTTTCAATCAAATAGACTTTATTCTCGGGGTAGTTATTATCCTTAAAAAACTTATTATTGTAAAAACTATTTACTAAATAAAAATCTGGAGAATATTTCCTATTATCATATGGGTACAAGTACCTCAGATCCCAAAAAGATAAAGTTGATTGCTGAAGAGCAAATAATTTTCCGTGATTATACTTTTTCCATGCATCTACAAAAGCAAACTCCCAACCTTGATTTTCCATCAAGAAAAACCCAGCTTTTTGATGTCTTAAATTTAAAAATATATGATTAAAATGAACACACCAATAAATGTTATGAATCAAATTAATTCCATTTAAAGAGTATCTAACATCTTTACCAATAAAATTAAAAATATCAAATCCAAATATGTTATTTATATTTTTTAAAAATTGATTTAGAAAAAAAAATGATTTGATATATTTTAACGTGTAAATGATCAAAACTTCAATAATAGATTTTAATGTTACAAATGAATTTATAAAATTATGAATATTATCTTTTGAATTAATGTAGCTCAATTGATCAATTCCTTGATCTATATTTTTTGTTGTGCTATTAGGTGTGAAGTGATGTAAAAAATTAAATTTAGAATTAGGGAAATAGTCTAAAAAACTTCCCCACATCCCGCTATTAAATTTTCTTTTGTGAAGATCAAATTTATTGATATGAGTATAGTAACCCATTGCAAAAATTGAATTTTCATCTGTTTGCCAATCAAATTTTTTATGAGACCAATTGACAAAACAATACTTTAAAAACCAAGCTATAGAAATAAAATAAATTGGAGTGAATTTAAAAAATATTTTTGAAAGATTTATTTTAGATTTATTTGAATTCTCAAAAAATATTTTATTTTTCTTGCAATATTTATTTAATTCATTGCTGACATGGGGTGGAGCATTAATTAAAAAAATGTTTCTTATGTTATTTTCTTCAATTAAAATTTTAACTCCTACTAATTTAATTAAATCATTTATTTTAGGTGTCTTAAAATAACTTTTCTCAAATAAAATTGACATTTTTAAAAAGTTAAAGCCATCATCCCAGTTAAACAAATCATAAATGTTGACGCCTGAAACTTTTATACTTTCAATTGAATTAATACCCTTCATGTAAATATCTCGGATTTTTACATCGTTTTTTTCAACAAATAATGTTACTGAAGTTATATCATCATAATCAAGTAAAGCTTCCCAATCTATTTTCATTCAAATACTTAAAATATTAAATAAAGTAAAATCACAACGGAAATCCTTTAATTATTTATTAGTTTAAAAAAGGTATTTAAAATTGTTTTCTAAGACCTTTTATTTTTAATATGGGTTTTTGTATTTCAAATTACAATTAGTAATTTTTATTAAAGTTTTCTAAATGCTTTTTTAAATCAAATATATTTTCAATTGAATGTTCAACGTTTTCTTTAGAGTCTAATTCTCCATATCCATATTTTGAATAAATAAATTTAAATCCAGAATTCACACTAAATGATCTATCTGATTCCATATCACCAACAAAGATGAATTCTTCACTTTTAAAGAATTTTTTGACTACATAAGATGATTCTGGATCAGGTTTTCCTCTATTAACATCATCTGGAGTTAATATTAAATCAAAATTTAAATTGAATTTTTTTAATACTTGTGTTGTATTCTTTCTATTCTTGCTAGTAATTAAAAATTTTCTGAAACTATTTTTGTTTAAATACTCAAACAACTCGTTTACTCCCTCGTATAAATACACCTCATTTGAATTTACATTATTGTATTCAAAATATGTTTTTTTTATATCTGTCCATTTCTCTTTTGGGACACCTATGTTACTCAAAATTTCTGTGAATTCAATTCCAATATTTTTTTTGTATTCTTCAAATTTTTGCTCTATTTTGTGAATTTTTCGAACATTATCCCAACTTTTATTCATTAATGAAATTGATTCAACCAATACACCGTCTAGGTCAAATCCTATAATTGGCTTATTTTTCATATTTATTAATTAAATTATCATATTTAAATAAATCCCTTACAATAACTAAATCTTGCTCTGTATCAACAGCTCTTGATTCTCCTTTCAGTTCGAACGTAAAAATGCTAAAGTTACTTTCTAGTGCTCTTAATAATTCAATTCCTTCAATAAGTTCCATTTGTGAAATGGGTAACTCACTAAACTCTTTTAATTTGCTTTTTTTAAAAGCTATTATACTTAAATGCTTTTTTAGAGTTGTAATATTTCTGAAATTATATGGAATATCATATCTACTCATATACATTATTTTGCCATTTGAATTAGAAACAATTTTTACAATATTTTTATTATTTTGCTCTGTAGTTTTTATAAAAGGGACCATAATATCCATAAAATCAGGTTTAAAATTTTTAATTAGATGATTAATATGATCAGGATCTATTAATGGTTCATCACCTTGAATATCGATAATTAAATCAGATGATTCTAGATTTAAAATATCCGCGGCCTCCGAACATCTTTCTGTGCCATTAGAATGCAAATCAGATGTCATAATTATTTTTATTCCTAGGTCTTTACATGATTCCTCGATTTGTTTACTATCTGAACAAATATAAACTTCATCTAAGTTACTTAACATAGATCTATAATATACATGAGCGAACATTGGTATCCCTTCGATTATTTTTAATGGTTTGTTTGGAAGTCTTTGACTCTCTAATCTACAGGGAATTAATCCTATTTTTTTCATTATTTTTTTTTAAATTTTATTGAATTTAAAAATTAGACATCTATGATTATTTATGTCTAATGCTTCTTTTAATTCATATCCTGCATTTTCAAAAATTGTAACATAGAATTTAGAATTTCTTTCATAACCCCAAAATTGGAATTCCCCTTTTCCAAAAAGTATAATTTTAATAGTTCTCAAAATAATTTTTAGATCAATTTTTGATCTCTCAGAAAAAAAAATTACTATCTCGCCTTCGTTATTTATATTATCTTTTAATGAATTTATTAGCTTATTTATTTCTGATTTAGTCATTGAATACATAACATAACTGAAATAAATTACATCATATTTTATTTTAGGTAAAATTTCTTTGTAAATCAAAGAATCTTGAACAAGAAAATTAGCATTTTTGGCTGATTCATAACAAGTTATATCAACTGAAGATTCAAATAAATTTAGCTCAATAATACCTAATCCTGAGCCGTAAGAAAGTATAGTTTTGTCAAAATAGTTTTGATAAATAAAATCAGCTAACTTGTTTTTCTCATTCTTATAATTCGAGGGCAGTGAGTTTATATTTTTGAAATTTTTTTTAAATTCTATATAAAAGTTTGTGTAAAAGTTTTTATCAGCCTTTTTAAATAAAAGTTTTTTGGATTTTAAGATTTTGAAATTAATACCAAACCACTGATTTTGATAGAATGGGAAATTAATTTTTTTAAACATATAGCCTAGATTTGTTTGTTAGGTAAAACTTTTTTCAAACATACTTGTACAAGTTCTAATACAGATGACATATGATTCTATTTCTATCAATTCAATATTTTATTAAAAAAAATTTAATTAATATAAAATATATCGCAGATTTAAATATTATGATCATAGAAACTTGGAATCTTATTTTCCAGCTAATAATATGATTCCAATCACAAACTTGTTAAACCTGATGATTACTATAAGGTTTTAGTTAAAAGTTAAATAGTTTTAAATCTAGATAGATTTATAAATTTCATAAATTTTCTTCTTATTTAAAATTTTTCTATAATCATCTCCTAAAGCATTTAACAATGGTCTTTCCATAAGATATGTAGATTCTACCATACGCTTTAATTGTGTTTCGGATATGGATTTACAGATGTTTTTAGGGAGTGTGATTTCATTTTTTTGTAACATTTCTTTAAATACCCTAACATGATCACCGTAAAAACTTTCCAGATGATTAAAAATTAAACAATTTGCAAGCCCATGGCGAATATTAAATTCTTGAGACAATCCATAGCTTAATGCATGACAAATTCCAACTTCACTGTTAACAATTGATACACCTCCAAAATAAGAAGCAAGAACCATATATTCTTCATTTTCACCATTTAAAAACCAATTTTTACACATTTGAAGTGCTCGCTGAGCAAAATCCATACTTAATGGATTAATAAAATTTCCCTCAGAGCTTTCCACACAATGAATAAAACAATCCATTCCTGAATAAAATTTCTGCTTTTTATCACAACTAATATCTAAATTAGGAGTTAAAAAAACAGCATCAAACATGCTATATTGACTATTAATCCCTTGCTTTTTAACTGAAGATGATAACACTGCAGTTCTGGAAGCCTCACTTCCTGATCCATACAAACAAGGTACGCCTATTTTATATATTGGAGAGTGTTTAACTAAATCCCAGCCCTGGTAGTTCTCTACTGGTAAAGATTTTTTATCAGATAAAGTTATTGAAAGAGATTTTGCAATATCTAAAACACTGCCACCACCTATTCCAATTATACAATCATATCCATGACCTTTAAAATTATTTGTAAACTCATTAACTAGAGATGTGGTAGGCTCAGAGACTGATACATCAACTTTAAAGGAAAATATTTTATATTTATTTTCAGGAAAATCAAAATTAACTTTTGAATCCTGAATTAAAAGGATTTTTTCAGTGTGCTTAGGAATTAAATTTAAAAGCAATGAGAAATCATTTTGAGAATATTGAAGCTTTGGTACTTGATAAAAAGGATTACGATAATTCATTAATGTGTCTTTTGATAAGCTAAATTTATTTCAATTTGTTTAATAATTACACTTTGTTGTAATAATTATCAAAAATATTATTAAACAGTTCTAATTCATTGTATGTGTCAATTTCAAGAGTATAAGGAAATTCATTGAGATACTGATTCCATTGTTCTGGTATCCAAATTCCTTTTACTAGTAATTCTCTTTCAAAAACATATATACTTCCATCATCATAAAATTTCTCTTCTAATTCTTGTCTAGGAAGGTTATTATATTGTCCAAAAGGATATGAAGAACTAAAAAAACCTGATAAGGTTAATTGCTTTTTTGACTTTTCATGATATGAAATAACTTTATCAATAAAATTCTTTTTTCTCAACGGGGAAGTAGGTTGAAGAAGAATGATTTTCTGAAAAGATTTTTTTATTAAAGATAATTGTTGGAGTAAATCTATTGTTTTTGAATTATCTTGGGATAGGTTATCATTCCTTTTATGGAGCTGAACTCTTGAATCATAAGTCTTGTGGACTATGTCAAGTATTCTTTCAGAGTCTGAAGACACAATAATTTGAGAAATTTTTTCAGATTCTAATGCTCTTTCAATACTCCAAAAAAGTAAAGGCTTATTATTTAATTTTTGAATATTTTTATTTTTAACTCCTTTTGAACCTCCTCTTGCTGGGATAACGGCTAGCATAAAATTTCATTTAAAGATTTTGCCATATATATCATATCATCTTTTTTTAATGTGCTACTAAAAGGAATGCTGATCATATTGTCAAAAAAGTCATTTGTGTTTTCCAAGTCTAAAGATTTTACATTTGAGTTATTTTTAAATAAATGATATCTATTTAGAGGATAATATTGAACAATAGCTTTAATATTATACTTTTCAAAAAGAACACTAATTAATTTATCTCTATCATAATTAATTACTTTAAAAGGTAAAAGGTGCCTCGCATGACTTTCATCAGTTAAGCCCTCTTGGAATTTAAAATAATTTACACATTCCAAATTTGAAAGAAAAGTGTTTACTAATTCTTTCCTTTTAAGTTGTAACTCACTATATCTGTCTAAAACTAGTGATCCTATAAGGGCTTGAGACTCAGAAAGAGTTGATTTCATTGGTATAACACCTCCAATAGTTTCAACAGTATTGACCATTGCTGGTAACCAGTAAGGCTTATTGTTTTCTCTTAAGAAGGGCTTGTGTCCATTAATTCTTAATTCTTTAAATATGCCCTCATCAGATGAAGAAACAACTAACATCCCTCCTTCTCCAAGTGTTGTGATATTTTTTTGAGAGTGAAAAGAAAAACAAGCGAAATCTCCTAATTGTCCCACATAATGATCATTGTAAGTTGCTCCGAGTGCTTGAGCACAATCTTCAACCATATACACATCATTAGCGTCACAAAATGTTCTAATTATTGATGATGACTTACTAGCTTTACCATAAAGGTGAACAACTATTATTCCCGCTAAATCTTTTAAATCAACTTTACCGTAAAAACTATCTAATGAAATTGTAAAATCTTCTGGATCTATGTCAACAAAAACTAAATTGAAGCCAGCTCTTAAAAATCCCAAAGCAGATGCGCAATAAGTGTGGGCTGGACATATTATAGTTCTCTTTTCTGTTGAACTTCTTATTTTTAGTGCAATTAAGTCAATTGCATGAGCTGCACTCATCAAGGCAATAGAGCTCTTATTAATGAATTGCTTATTAAACTTTTCTTCAAATTCAATAACATAATTTGATTGTGAGAGTGAGGTGTTTTCAGAAGAAAGAAAATCTCCTAAAATACCTATTTCTTCACTGGTGTATGAATGACCTCTTGATGGCCAGTCAATTTGTTTCTTTTTCATTTTTTTAATAAAATATTTAAATTATTAAATGCTTTTCTAAATTGTTCCCCATTATTCTTATGCCCTTGCCAAATCTCAGGTATGAAGGATGCATTTGGTTTAATCTCTTGATAATTATCAAAAAGAGTTTTAAAATCAATAACTCCACTTCCAATTTGAAGGCCTTCACCATCGGGCTTTTTAGCATCAGCAATGTGAAAATGAGCAGTAAATGGGATCAGTTTTTTGAAATTATCATTCAAGTTTTTTTCCTCAACTAATAAATAAAGTCCTGTATGACTCACATCTAAGCAAATTTCTTGATTAAAAGTTTTACACCATTTAATTATGTCATCTGGATCTGTAAATAAATTGTGAAATCTCTGACCTCCAAAATGCCATGGATAAGGGGGCATAGTCTGTGGCCAAATCATATATCTATTTGGATTTGTCAATTCATTTAAAGATTTATTTGCTAGGATATACAAATCTTTAATTTGATTCTTAGGTCTAAAATTATGAATAGAAAAACCTCCAATATTTGTAATAATACCAACCTTATTTGTTGGCTTAAATTTATCTACCAATTTTTCCGTTAAATTAATTACTCGATTCAGATGAGTAATGGATAATCTTCTGTAATCCTCAGAGTCAGAAACTAAATCTAATATGTGATCATTTTCAAACAACTCAGGAGCGTGAACAACAAAATCTAATTGAATATTTGGTAGCTTATTAAGATCAAAATCTAAATCAGTGTATGACAAGTGAAATTCAGCAAAATTAAACTTAAAATCATTAATTAAATTGATATCATGAAACCTAATAGGTATTCCCATTTTGAAAATACTTAAGTTATCAATTTGAAGGGGTTCTAATGTTTTAAAAAGATGATTCGATTGAATTATTTGTCCTTTTTCTAAATTTTTAATTAAAGGAGAACCCAAAATCGAATTTATTTTTAATGGGGATAAACCTGTTCCTGGAGATTTAATAATTAAATCGCTATCTTTAATTATATGACCTTTTTTAAGACTATATTTTGATGCAAGACTTTTTGATAAATTTTCTTTATTCATCATTTCTCCTTGGGATAACTCTCTATTACCTCTGTAAAACATTGCCTTCTCAATCTCCCTTATTTCGTTTACCATTACCTTAAATTCACTTGGTATTAAGCTTACTTGATGATCATTCCCTTCTAATTTTTTATCTATTGTAAAATGCTTTTCTACAATTTTTGCACCTATTCCTATAGCTGTATGAACAATGTGCCAACCTCTTTCATGTCCACTCCAGCCAACAATTTTACTTGGAGACAATTTTATTAAATCTTTAATATACGGAAGGTTTAGGTCATGAAACGGAGCCGGGTAAGTGCTATTACAATGAAGCAATGCTATATCATGATGATATTCATCTAGAGTTATTTTAACTTTTTTAATTTCTTCATGAGTTGTCATCCCAGTGCTTATTATCGTAGGTATGCCTGTATTCAAAATTTCTCTTAAAAAGGGAATATTAGTACAATCTGCACTAGCAACTTTTAAGGCATCGATGTTTTTATATTCAATTAAATCTTTTAAAGACATTGAATCAAAAGGTGTGCAAATGAGATCCAATCCTTTTTCTTTTGTATAATCAAACAATATTTTTAAATCACTGAAGGGCATATTATACTTTTTCAATAAATCAATAGTATACTGAGTGGAAAGATCTAATGAATCTATTGAATCCGTTGAATATAATTGTGTTAAATATCTATGTTGAAATTTTATTGCATTAGCTCCTGAATTTGAAACTAAATCTATAAGTTTTTTGCCTAAAACTACATCTCCTTGGTGGTTATTGCCAATTTCAGCAATGACATAAACCCCATCTCCAATCAACGCTTTTATTTTTAATGAAGTATTAGGAAAAATTATATCAATGATTTTTAAATCACTGTCAACTACAGGAATTGCTATTTCGCCTTTTGAAGAAATTTTATAATCATAAGAGTACCTACAGTTTTGATTAAATACATCTCTAGCTGCTAAGTTTTTAATACTTTCAACTTCAAGGATTTTACGCCGAATGTCACCATCACTAATACTTCCTAATAATCTGTATTTTGCATCTACACAGAATACGATTCTGTTATTATTAAGTTCAATCTTTGCAATAACTTTTTTTAAGGAGTCATCTGGAAAAACCAAAAAGTTTTGAATTTTGAAATTCATATAATATTTATATTAAAATGGGAGATTTGTGATGGTTCAATGATTTTTAATTTAAGTTAATTTGGAATTAACTAAGAGAAAAAAATACTTAATGTAATGTTTTTTAAAATTTAGATAAAAATTAATAATCATTTAAATTCTAGTAACCTTTCTGAAAAATGTTGCCATATATCATTTGATTTAGAATATTTGGACTTAATATATTTTTCCTCATAATCTAGAAATGATGTTTCGTTAATATTAAATATTTCATTTGTGATTTCAAACTCATTATATTTATCAGTATTTACTATATGAACTTTTAGAGCATCAGAAAATGCTGAAATCTGATGTTTTCTATAGCTATTTTCGTATTCATCACTAGTTATTAATAAAATTGGAATTCTAAAAATTACAGCATAGCTTAAAGATGTAGAGTAATGAGATAAAACTATAGAAGCTTGTCTGACAAGCTCAGGAGTCTTTCCAATAATCTGCTCTCGTCCATTCCAATCATTACTTGTACCGAGATCTCGTCTTGGATGACCAGCAACAACAATTTTTAAACCTGTTTTTTTTTGAAAAAAGTCAAAAAAATTATTTAAAGAATTGTAATATATATTTTTAGAAACTGGAGGTTTATTATTATGAAATTTATAGTCTGGATGAGATGGAGCATATTGATCTATAAATAAGGCATAACTTCCAAGGTTGTCAAATTTATTTTCATTTTCTAATTCTAAATATTTTTGATAATCAAAAGAGTGTGTCCATATTTCAAATGCTTTACTAGACGGTCTGATTTGGAATTTACTTCCTGAAAGTAAGAAAACATCAACACTAGGCTCTAACTCAGAAAAAAGTTTAGAAAAAATTAGTTTTGTAAGTTTAGTAAAAGGCTTCCCAGTTTTTATTAAATTAGAAAATTTTTCATAAATATTAATTTTATTATTTAACCAGGGAAGTAATCCAAGTGTAATCTTTATTCTAAGTGTATTTCTTTTTTTTAATTGCAATCTAATTCTAAATGAAAGAAAACTGGCATCCATCATATCAATATAATAATTTAATGGATTATTACATAAATATGAATAAAAATGGTCGTACCCTTCAATAAGAATTACATTATATTTTTTTCGTGAACCTTTTCTTTCCTGTTTAGATAAAAAGTGATTATAGTCTGAATTAATTGGATGAAATTCTATCAAATGTAGATCAAAATATCTTGAAAGTACATTAAGCCCAAAACGTTGAAAATCTCTCTCTTGATAAGGAAACTCCATTAAAAAAGCTAAACTTTTTTTCATTTACCTATCGTTTCCATCATTTTGCTGCTTAACTTATAAGCCCGAGAAAAATAATTGCCCCCCAAGAGTTCTACAACCCAATCAGGAATTTTGTTTGTAGTATATGGAAATTCTTCATTAATCTGCCATAGAGTTCTAATTTCAGTGGCTTTTTCAATTATTTCCCACTCATTTATAAATTTATATTTGATCTTCGAAAAAGATTCTTTTTTGTAACAAGGTTCACCAATAGCATCGAGATATAATGTCGGAAGGAGCATAATTAATGATAAAAAATATTTGAGTTGATACATCGTATTAATATTTTTAAAATCTTCATGAAGATATTCATTTTGATACTTGTGATGACTTAAAGTTTTTCTATCAAAAGCTGATTTCAGAAGATCATTTTTACTTGAAAAAGCTGCAATTGAAGAATTTTGATCTCTGTAAGATTGAATTTTAATATCATTATTTTTCATAAGCGATTTACTCTTCTCAATTACCGTTTTAGGAAGGAAATGTGAAAAATATTGATCTAAGCCGTATTCAGTACAAAATATGTATCCATGATGCTGAAGAGGATCTATTTTAAGAAGAAAATCATGAGCCTTAATAATCTTTCTTCTAAATTCTATCAAAGTTTTATGATTTTCAAAAGTATGACTCTTCAAAATCACAAATGTGTCGAAATCGCTCCATCCAATTGAATAATCTGCTGTTGAGATACTTCCATGTATTAAAAAATCTATTAAATAATCATTAAGCTCTTTGTTTATGTAAGATTTTAAGGATTTTATTGGCCTTAAAAAATTCTTATCGCTTTTAGGATAATCTCTTTCATTATATTTTTTAATACTTATTGAGGAACTGACTAAATTTTCATTAGAAAAAGGTAAATTTTTATATAAATAACATATGTTTTGAGCAAATAAATTAATGTTCCAAGGCTCCTCGTTTTCTAGATAAATACTTTTTGGACTAAGAAACCAAGTCAAGAATTGGTGAAAATTTGAATGAGTTTTAATTGTTGAAATCAAATCCATATCAGATAAGTTTTTTGCTTTTTTTTGTTAAAAATTGATTATTAATTTTTACTAATGTCCTTATTTTTTCAGAAGTGCTAGAGTTTAATGCCAACAATCCATAATTCAATTTGCATAACCGGGTAATATTTATTAGGAACTTCTAACAGCAGTTTAACTTCTTTATTTTAAATGCATCTAAAGGTTATATAAATAATCTTTAAATGTTAAAAAAAATATTTTTTTAAACAAACTCATCATACACAAACACTAATTATCAAATAAATTCAAATAATTTATAATTATAGTTTAAAAAATCTTGGTTAGTATAATCCCCAAAATTACCCGTTTAATTCAATTTAGATTACTTTTTAATTTTTTCAAGCCTATTAAACATTGAATCTAACTGAACTAGTCTAAATAAGCGGCAAATTTCATAAATTAATATATGATTAGAAGATTTCCATGGGTATTCAGAAAATCTAATAGGTGGAGCAATCGTCTCTTTTTTGAAAGAACCCTTTCCGCTAGGGATTTTTTCTGTTCTGTTAGCAGTAAAAAAATAAGCATTATTTTTTGAAACCCTTTGTATAAGCTCAAAATACTCATTGATTTGAAAATGAGTCATTTCCATAAAACTGTGACAATTTACTGACAAATCTATACTATCATCTTCTAACAAATAAATTTGTGAAGGGGTAAGGAAAACAAAATCATAAGAAGAAAAGTCTACGCAAGATTTCACTTCATGAGGCATTAAAATCTTTGCTTCGGGAAATAAATCGGATATATGTAAAACAGCGTGGGATATGGTTTCAGGTAAATCAACGTCTATTATGGTGGATTGTTTCGTGTGCCATTTTATAACAGATAAAAGATTACCATTACCGCCACCAATTTCGAGTATCATAGGTTTTTTTAAAGTTTGAAGATTTGTATATACGTTTAAAATATTTAAATAATAATACGCAATAAGTATATGATCAGAAAATGTTCTCCCTTTTGATACTTTATTATAGTCTTCCTTGCATTCTTTTACTGATTTATAAACAAGATCATTCTTAACTAAAGATGAATAATTAATTCTTGATGGGGATAGTTGCGGTTCAGAGATTACATCAGACATCATAGTCTTATTAAATGCATCAAAGTAGCTAAGAAGTTTGATGCCATTTACCGGAAATCCAATAATTCGTTTGAATCGTAATATTAGTTCTAATGGATTGGTAGATATGAGTATTACAAGTTTTTTAATTATGAAAATGAGACTCCTATTTGGAGGAGGGTAAAAACCAGACTTACCTTTAGCTTCTACGGTATCTGATTTTATTAATATTTTTACATAGGAAGCATGAAGCTTCCAATATTCACTTTTAGAATATTCTGGAATATCTTTCATTGTATCTGAAATTAAATATTCAGAATATCTGGACATTAATTCTTTGGTGAGTTTATATTTCTTCATTTGAATGCCATATTATTTATTAAAAGATAGGGTGTAGGATAAAGAATGTTTTAATTCAGAAATTAAAATTTGATAAGAAATTAGATTTGATTTTTGAAATGAAATCCGTAACGAAAAAGTCCATTTTTCATTCTATTCTTAATTAAGAATTTAGCGTTGTTTTCTGCAATAGTGATTTTTTTTACAAGATTATTTTGATATTTTGGCATCAATAATTTTTCGTTCAATTTTATATACGGCTTTATTTTTTTTTTCATAACTGAAGAAAGATAACCACTTTGATTTGCAAGACATTCAAAGTGAGGATAAAAATAATCAGATATTAATACATATTTTTTATCTCTTTGGGACATTTCAATAGCAAATGATTTTTTTTGTAATTTACTAGAAGAGCTAACAAACTTTATAAAGTGATTGTCATAAAGTTCTAAACTTACATTTTTATCAAGATTCATGTTAGAGTTTAAATAATTATAGCCGTTTTTTAAGTGATTTTCAAATAAATCTAAATAGCTGTATCCAAGTAATATTGATTCTTGGATACATTCCATTAAAACTAGTTTAGGACTACTGAGAGAATGCCAATTATTCCTTAATAATTTTATTTTATTTAAAACAGATTTTGATTTTGGAAACTTATTATTTACATAAGTTATGTTATCTACTTTTTTTATGGTGTAGCTGAAAGAATGGAGCAGAGTAAGCGCATCGATTATATTTACATTCTCAGAAGTTAATATTCGTGTGAGTCTTATTATTCTTTCTGGAAGCCAGTCAACGACAGAAATTAAATCTAGAGTTTCTTGATAGGTTTTGTCTGGTATTAAAGGCTTTAAATTTTTGCCAAATAATTTTTTTACCTTAATATGATTTTCAAGAAAGTTTATATTAATGAAATTTTCTTGTGACATTTTCATAACAGTTCCATCTCCAAGAAGATGGTGAACTTCCTTGCTTATATTTGAAAATTCAAAGAATTCCTCTTGGGTTTTTACTTCATCTTTCAAAACTAAAATGATATCTAAATCTGAAACTCCTGGAGAACTCACACTTCCATACTCAAATATTGACAAAACATCACTATTTTGGGAAAAATATTGAATAATTTCTTCTCTGGCCATCTTGTAATAGTCGGCTCCAACCTGTTTTGGTAAATCTATAAATTTATATTTTTTCATAATTAAATAGTATATGAATCGAATATTAAAGCTTCATAAAAAAATTCACCCCCTATTATAGAGGTTAACATATTCTCAACTTTAAATATTTTTTTATCCGTAAAAAAATAAAATATAAAACCTATGTTATTATTTTAAAAAAATTTAATCGTAAGGCATCTCTTAGTTAAAGATGATTAAAAATTTAGTGATTGTATTTAACAGATAATGATCTTTTTATTTTCTAATTTGTAAATAACATCACAAAAATTTAGATTATTTGGATTATGACTAATAATAATAATGGTTTTTCTGTCTTTGAATAAACTAATAAATTTCAAAATTGATTCCTCTGTATCATTATCTAAAGCAGAAGTAGCTTCGTCTAAAATTAAAATTTCAGGATTTTGGTAAAGAGCTCTTGCTATACCAATACGTTGTTTCTGCCCTCCAGAAATTTGAATACCCCTTTCTCCTACTTTAGTTTGAAGTCCATTAGGTAAATCATTTATATAACTATTTAGCTGAACTTGATCTATTATCTGATTTATCCTTGATAAAGAAATTTGATCCTGGGATATTCCCAATGCTATGTTATTCTCTATTGTATCATTTACTAAAAATATATTCTGAGATATATAGCCTATCGAAGATTTCCAGTGACTAGAAACGGTATTAAGATCTATATCATCAATTAATATCTTTCCCTTATTAGGTTTTTGTAAACCAACAATTAAATCAACGAGGGTGCTTTTACCAGCTCCAGACTCTCCGATTATTCCAATAGACTGATTTTTAAATATATCAAATGATATGTCTTCTAAAACAATTTTATCACCATATTTAAATGTTACATTTTCTATAGAAATTTTTTCTTGAAACTCTGCTTTTTCTGATGTACTTTGCTTCAAATTAAAAGTGCTAAATGAAACTAATTCACTATAAATTATGTCAACTGAAGCTTTATAGAATTTTAAATTTTGGATGGAAGTAACCAATCTATTTAATGATGGTAAAGCTCTAAAAACACCGGCAACAAATACTCCTAAAGTTGTAATTAAAGTAGTTGTACTTTTCCCAGTAAGAATTAAGATTGAAATAAATAAAACTAAGCCTGAAATTGATGCTAATTCAAAATAAAATCTTGGTAATTGAGTGAACAAAATATGATTTGATGTAATTCTGGCTTTTTTGAAACTTAAATCATTGAATTTTTTTCCGTAAAAATCAACTCTCCCAGAGATTATTAAGTCTCTAATTGCTCCTAATCCTTCGGTAACAATTTTAGCTGAATTTAAATCTAGTAGCTGTCTAGTTTGACCCCACAAGGCTAGCCTTTTTTTTGTTAGTTTATAAAAAATAAGGGTTAAAAACAATAAAAAAAATGCGAGGGCTAGAGTCCCAAATGGTTCTATTATTATTAATGTTATAAATATTGATAAAATTAACCCCCCCTCTATGAAAACATTTATTAGTGAAGTTATAAATGTAAAAAAGTAACCCGCTTCTATTTGTATATTTTTTACTAAATCACTAGAGTCAACCTTTAAGTGATATTCATATGGTTGATTTAAATAACTTGAAAAAAGTTTATTAGTAACTGAAGCCTTTAAAAAAGATAAAAACCTATTTTGCTTGAAAGCTAGTAATACTAGAAAACATGTTTTAACTGAATAAAAAAATATAATAAACAGTAAAAGTGAGAATAAAAAAATTTTATCTGAAATCTGAGGGAAAAAATTCCTAAATGAATTTAGATATTCATTTTGAGTGAATTCATTAGAATCAAGCAATATGTTAATTACTGGAATTAGCATTCCTAATCCAAAAAATTCTAATATCATTCCAACAAATAATAATAATGTTAGAATAATTAATTTTTTTCTTTGGTCTTTTGACAATAAAAAATTAATTTTTTTTATTGTTTTTGTCATCTACAATTTTTTAAAAAGCCAATTCCTTGACTGTATTTTATCTCCTAACCCGTCAATTAGCTTGATTTTAAATTCATCACAAACATCTCTTTCAGACAAATTTCATCATTTTGATCTCCTCAATTAGCAAATCCAAGTTCAAACTCTTCTCCAAACAGCTCAGCGATCATTTTAATGGTCTCTCGCACTTTTCTATCGATATCAATGGAAGAACAACCTTATCAACTGCTTTAATGTTAGAAACGATGATCATGCGCTCGTTTTCATCCTGAAACTCCTTACTTCCTTTTAACTCTCTTTGATGGTCGTTATTAATTATCACAAAAAGCTTGTCTACTATAGCCTTTGCATTATTAAAATACTCTAGATGCACTTTATGTATGGGGTTAAAGTATCCTGAAACGATGATGGCTTTTAGTTTACTCATTATTAAAAAAGATCATTAATGATTTTTACTACTGCTGGTAGTGAATATATCATTTCAACAGATGCAATTTTCTTCATCCCTTTCCTATTGAATACGTACTAGATGAAAGAACCCCTCTACCGTCAAAAACTAAAGTCTTTGAAAAGTCTAAACTCTTAAACTCATCCCATTCTGTTAGAATAGCAACTGCCTTACTTAACTCTAAAGCCTCCTCTATATTTTTCACTACTTCAAGCCCTTTATTTAATTTATCTAAATCAATATTTTCCCAATGATTAACTATATCATTTAAAATATTTTTTTTGTTAACCATGGGGTCATAAATAATTAACTTAGCTCCATTGGCAAACAATAGTTCAGTAACTTTTATTGCCGTAGATTCCCTGGAATCATTCGTATTCGCTTTAAACGCCCAGCCCAAAATCGCGATTTTTTTACCTGTTACATCTCCCCCAGAATGATCAATTATTTTTTGAGCAAAACGCGCTTTTTGATAATCATTAATTTTTACTACCTGATGCCAATATTCTGCAACCTCATCTAACCCATAATGTTTACAGAGATAAACAAGATTTAAAATGTCTTTTTGAAAACAACTCCCTCCAAAACCGACAGAGGCTTTAAGAAAGTGTGGCCCTATACGATGATCAGAACCAATGGCTTTTGAGAGTTCTTCTATATTAGCTCCTGTTTTTTCACATAGAGCGGAAAGACTGTTAATAGAAGATATTCGTTGCGCAAGCATGGCGTTTGAGGCAAGTTTAGCCAATTCAGAAGACCATACATTAGTGGTTAATATTTTTTCTTTGGGAATCCAATTTGTATAAATATCAACTAAGGCTTTAACTGCTTTTTGACCTGTTTCTGTTTCATCTCCTCCGATTAACACTCGATCGGATTTGAACAAATCTTGTATGGCTGTTCCTTCAGCTAAAAATTCTGGGTTGGAGAGTATTTCAAAATGGATGCCAGTAGAGTTTTCTTCCAAAATCTCTTTAATCTTCTCTGCCGTTCGAACAGGAAGGGTAGATTTTTCAATAACTATTTTATCCGACTTAGAGAACTTTGCAATATCCTTAGCGCAGGCTTCCACATAACGAAGGTCAGCCGCCATTCCAGCCCCTTCGCCTTCCGTTTTAGTTGGGGTATTTACCGCCATAAAAATCATTTCTGATTTTTCGATATTACCCGCAATATCATCTGAAAAAAATAGATTTCTACCGCGTGCTTCTTTTACAACATCAGAAAGTCCAGGTTCATAAACAGGCAAATTCTCTAATGGTCCGTTCCACCCTTTTATTTTTTCTGGATTGGCATCAACCACGGTTACATTTAAATGGGGGCATTTAAGGGCGATAACCGCCATAGTTGGCCCTCCAACATAGCCTGCACCAATGCAACAAATGCTTTTTACTTCCATCTTATTTTTTTAATAGCCAAGATGAGGATTGTATTTTATCTCCCAATCCTTCTAGCAACCCAATCCCTTTTTCTTTGCAAACGGGAGCCTCAGGAATAGACTCATTGTTTTGATCGCCACCATTGGCAAAAAACAAATCAAAGTCTTTATTGTAACTATCTGCCAAATGGGCCAAGGTTGCACACTGGGTTTTATCCTGATCTACAGAAATAAGGGCTTTATCTACGTACTTTATGGCACTAACAATAGTAAGCCGCTCATTCTCGTCCATAAATTCCTTACTCCCTTTAAGCTCTCTTTGCAAATCACTATTTACGATAACCCAAAGCTGATCTCCAGCAGTTTTTGCTTTTTCAAAAAGCTCCAAATGTCCCTTATGTAAAGGGTTAAAATAACCAGAGACAATAATAGCTTTTGGTTTACTCATCTAGGCTCTATTATAATCGTCTACAATACGCACTATATCGTCTTCTCCAAAGTATGTCCCTGTTTGCACCTCAATAAAGACAACTTTTTCTTGTCCTTTATTTTCAATGCGGTGTTTTACCCCTTGGGGAATAAGAACCGTTTCTCCTTTTGAGTAATCCTTGACATCACCATCAAGAGTTATTACCCCAGTACCTTCCACAATCGTCCATGCCTCAGAACGTTTATGATGGTACTGATAGGAGAGTCTTCCTCCTGGATCCACCTCTATTCGCTTAAGCTTATAATTGGGCTCATCATGCAAAACAAAAAATCGTCCCCATGGACGCTCTTCGCTTTCTATAGATATCATTTGTCTTTAGAATTAAATAGTACAATATGTTCGCGGTCTGCTAAAAACTTAGAAGCCAAGTAAAAACTCACTTTTCGTCCGATTAGATCTTCGATTTTATTTTCTAATTGGGCTATATAATCCATGTTAAGTGCCTGTCCAATTAGAAAAACTTCTATAAGTCCAGAGTCATTCCCTTTAGCGTAATCCCCCACAAGTATAATCTGATCCACATCTCCCATCCGCTCTAGTACAGTCTCAACCACATCCTCTAGACCAAGGTGCTTAAAAACTACTTTTTGCATCACTTCAAAAAGCGGGTGTTTGATATTTGCCTTGTACTCTACTTTATTATCAACTTTTACTTTTTCTAGATAGCCAGCGCCTTGAAGATGGTTTAGCTCTTTACGGATAGCATTAGTAGATTCCCCCATCTCAGTGGCAAGCCCGTTTAAATATCCACGATTGGCTTGGGAGATAAAAAATTTAAGTAATAATCGAAGGCGCGTTTTTGAAGTGATGAGCTCACCTAGCATAATTTGAATATTTGGTTTTTTTGGACGGCTCCGCCGCATCTGTCCCAATTGGGCAAAGGTATATTTTTCATAAAAATTTAAAAAGTTAACTCTTAAGCTGCCTGTTTTTTAAGAGTAATTCGCATCCCTAAAGAGGCGAGCTCTAATTTAACTTTTATATTGTCTGTTTCAATTACCCTTCCAGAAACCCCTGAAAAAGGACCCTGGGTAATTGTATGGGAATCTCCCACACCTAGTGTAGTTACTTTAAAATCGTTATAGACCCCGTTTAGGTGATCCTGCATGAGATTAATCTGGTTGGCAGGAACAACGGCAGGTTTTCCAAGAAAAAACAAATAGCGTACAATTCCATTACAGGCAAAAACTTTATTACGCTCTTTCTCTTCCAACTCAACCATAACATAAGAAGAAAGAAGGGGTTTAGTTACTTTTTTCTTTCTGTCGGAATATTGTTTTATAAGAGTGATTGTTGGGCAGTAGTTTGTTATTCCTAAAGCGGAGAGCTGGGTAGCTACTTTAAGCTCCTGTTGGGGACGGGTAAAGACAACAAACCACTTTTTTTCCATGCTTTTTATAAATAAAACCCCCTTAAAACAAACGGTAAAACCAATTCACTAAGGGGGATTAAACTTTTATCAAATGAAATTTTAAGCATTAATGAGTATCAAAAGTACTTGATACTAACTAAAAAACCAAACTATTTATCAAGTTTTTTTAGTATTTGCTTTTAATTAGGAAAAGAAAAGTAAGTCATTAAAAAAACAACTAATTAATAATCAACTATTTAGAGGAGTTTTAAATTCCAACACAAATTATACCTTTCATGTTTTATAGTCTATAATAATTAATAATTGACTTTTCTAATAAATTTCTTCCATCAAATAAACATGAATTTCCATAATCAAAGTTTTTAAATTCATCCCATTCAGTAAGTATGGCAGTTGCATCAATTTCTTCAAAATTTGAAGGTTTATTCAAAACTTTAATTCTATTCTGACTGATTTCAAGACTGCTATTCCAATAAAAATTAATATCTCTGTAGATAGAATCCATACTTACCATCGGATCATAAATCTCAAGAGTCGCCCCAGCTTTATAGAGTTTTTCAGCAACATAAATAGCAGCAGATTCCCTTGAGTCATTCGTATTGGCTTTAAATGCCCATCCCAAAACGGCAATTTTTTTCCCAGTTAAATTTCCACCAAAATGATCAATTATTTTTTGAGCAAAACAATTTTTTTGATAATCATTTATTTTAACTACCTGATGCCAGTACTCAGCAACCTCATCTAAACCATAATACTTACAGAGATA
>Ga0228614_1000127_pt1 | contig 47549 bp, 46 predicted proteins | sample 15DmetaG_FD_190531 | JGI IMG/M metagenome (GOLD analysis project Ga0228614, IMG submission 190531) | Seawater microbial communities from Monterey Bay, California, United States - 15D | ecosystem: Environmental > Aquatic > Marine > Coastal | place: USA: California | collected 2016-10-13
CTAACTGGTTACCTATTTCCTCGCCTACATTTGCAAAATTACAACCTGAGTTATCATAAGATAAGTTAGCTTTTGCCCTTATAATAAAATAATCTAAACCTCCAGGGTAAGTACCACTATTTTCTGCATTATAACCAATATAAAACTTATCAGAATTACCATACTTAACAATTTCCTCATAACTATCAAAACCTGCTGTATAAGAATAATATTCTGAAATTAATAGACCATTATAAGTCATTGTTCCTATATAGCCTTCGAAATCTGAAACTGTATCATTATAAAACTTTCCAACTACATAAATTACAGAATCTACTATATCAAGATCATTAAACCAATAATCCCCCTCATTTCCATATTCTTTATTCCATAATACAGTTCCGTCAATGTGCATTCCCATCAAATAACCTTTTGAACTGAGTGAATCTGTATTGTAATAAGTACCTCCGATAATTACCGTAGAATCATTTAATAAGTGGATTGTAGTAGCAATATCATCTCCCTCACCTCCTATTTGTTTTGTGTAAAGTGAATCCCCATTCTTATCTATTCTCAGGATATAAATGTCTTCATCGCCATTTGTATTTGAATTTGTTTGACCAACAATAAGCTGACTAGAATCTCTCAATAAAACAGCATCGTTTGTTTTCTCCCAACCAGTACCTCCATATGATTTCTCCCAAATGAGTAAACCTGATAAATCTGTTTTAAAAGCATAAATATCATACCCTCCGTTTCCTATAGAGTTTGTATATCCAGAAACATAATATCCATCTCCAGAACTATATAATACTCTTCGTGCCCCATCCTCTTCAGTACCACCATAAGGTAAAGACCATTGATAATCCCCCAAACTATCCACTTTCAGCAAAAACGCTTGGGACGGACCATCTGTAAAGCTACTGGAAGTACCAGTAACAATAAAACTTGAGTCTTCCAACTGTGCTATTCCTTCCCCAAAGTCGTAGCCATTATTACTATACAATTTGTAAAATGCATTCTGTGCAACTAATTGATAAGACACATTAATTAAAAGTAAGAGTAGTATTAAATTGCGCATCTCATTTGTATTAAAAGTGATTTACCCAAACCTTTTCGAGCAACTAATCCATAAACGTCATTAGTAGAGATCCCAATATTAATTTTTGGGAAATGAGCATTTAAAACGACTGAAGCTCTGGGGTTTCCAAATCCACCTACAGTAAAATGTGAAGCTAAGTTATAATATTTATTAAAGTTATATTGAGCTCCAACAAACATTAATGGAGCATATTCTCTTAAATTATAAATCCTCACCCCGAAATAAGATTGTAAACTGTTTTCAGATTTAACTTCAGTCATTTTAGCTATTTGAATAAATCCTGGAAGAAGAATACTTTTCTTATTGTTCTCGGGAGAAATCCCTAAGGTGTCTAACAACTCAAAATCATCTGTAAAAATAGTTCCTTCGCCGTACAATTGATTAAAAGTCAAACCTTGATAGTAATAGCTTGTGTCAATTGAATAACTTTCCACATTGCTATTCAATTGAGCAAAACCTAGGTTTTTTCCTAAGACTTGAAAAGTCATTTCTTTACCTTCCTGCATTTGAACTGGAAAACGAAAATCTACATCTACACCTAACCCAAACCCTTTATCCAATCTATTACCAGTAGTTCTACTATACTCTAACTCTGCTTCTAAATCAATTTGAGAAAAATCAGAAGATTGTCTTAATTCAAAAGTAGAACTGTTTGCTTGCGAATAATTACTAATGTTATAATAATTTAAAACAATAGAAGATTTATACTTTTGAGAAACAATACCTAAGCCTATTTTCTGAAAACCTATCGAGTAAAACCTTGTTCCAGATATATCTGCATTATCACCGTCTAAATTAGTATTTCCCTCAAAAACTAACTGAAACAAATCTTTACTATAAAGCATTCCACCTAAATAAGAATTCTCAATATTCAATAAAAACCCGTACTTTTTATGTTTACCTATTAAGTTGTTGAAATTTTGATATTGAAACTGAAAAGAAGCATCATAGCCAAGTCTATTGATTTCTCGATGATTCTCCAAAGAGTTTTGAATGGATGAATTGGAAATATTCCCTCCAAAAAGCAACTTATTAACTACTTGATTTTGGATAGCATTTCCGGAATATTCTCCAACCCCATTTAATAGAAAAACTTGCTTATAAGCATTTGTATCTAATTCGTCTTTTATGTATTGTTGTGAAAAACTAAGAGAAAAAGTACCTAATAATATTACTAATAATATATACCTCATCAATAACTATTTACAAGATGAATATCTCCATTCAATTTAACCCCTAAAAAAGCACCTTCTGGAATGGCGTATTTTTTATTCGCTCCATCTGAAGGGTCAGGTGAATTAAATTGTGTTGTTACTTCTACAAAAGAAACTTCGTTTATTCTACTAAAAAAGAGTTCTCCTAGTTCGACTCGTAACTTTGACATTGCAAAAGCTACCTGACTAGAAGTAATAGAGTTACCAAACAAAGAAGACTTTATTTCTTCTGTTGCATTAGAAGCGTAAACTTCATTATGATGTACATCTAAAAACCGAAGTCCAATTTGACCGCTGAAAGGAAAAGCATTTTCCACTTCTAATAACAGTTGCCCTTTCTTAATGTGAGTATTTTCTGAATTCTGTGATATTGAAAAATCAAACGTATCTTTTAAAATCATTTGATTGAATCCAATTTTCAAAGGGATATCAATAGAAGCATTTACCTTTAATTCACTTTGAGGGAACATTTCATTCCAACCTCCAGAAGTATTCCCCCAAGGATTGATTGAAATTTGATATCCTATTTTTTGGTTGGCTCCTAAGTGCTCGATATAATTTACCAAGTTACTGTTTTGTTCATTAAATAAAATCGAGTGATAACTACTCACCAACGTATTCCAAGAACCAGTAGCCGGATCAATATTAAAAGGAGTACCGAAAAGAAATCCATTTTGATCTGTTGAAGTCAAACGAAATATTTGGCTTGAACTATTCTCACTTTCCACTAAATGAATGGTGGTTTTAGCAGGTAACTTCATCCCATTTTCTACACCTAAATTAATAGCTGCTTTGTCTAAGGCTAACGTTCCTGAAGAAATATTATTTAGAAAATCAATATTCATGTCAACTGTATCTGAAAAAACTTGATTTCCAAAATAGCCTCTTGCGTAATCTATCTTTACATCTTTTAATTCAATGTATATTTTGACCGTATCTTCCTGAGTCATTGTTACTATTCCACCGTTTATATCGGTAGTAACGTCTATCTTCGTTTGAATTAAATTAGAACCACCTCCTGATATACCTGTCAAATCCATATCGAAACCAGAGACATCAATTACAGTGTTCTTAACCCCTGGGTTAGCTTTAGTACCAGAAGGAACTTCATAATTTTCAGAAAAAGGAATTCCATTTTGAAGAACTCCAGGCATACTTACGGTATATATAATCTTATCAGAAAGGTTATTCTCAATCTTAATATTTAACTTTCCATCTGAGACCCTCATTTTCTTGATATCTGCCTCTTCAATCAAGAAATCATGTTGATCTAAATCCCCTTCTATTGTTGTTCCAGGAGGTAAATTTGCTTGTGCAAAAGGAAGGTTATAGGTAATGAATAAGGTGGTATCAGGAATTACGACAACATCAGACAATTGCAAATCTAATAAGGTTTGTTCTGTTCTTACAGAATAGTTTCCATTTTGGTCCACCTCTAAAATAGAATCTAAAACGAGGTTATCTAAAGTAAGCGTATCTTTTACAATAGGTAATTGCCAATTACTCTCCCAAGAAGTTTTCTCTTTCTTACAAGATAAGAAGCAAAATGTTAATACCAATAAAAGAAAAATATACCTCAAATTATTTTTATGCTTTTTCTAAAATCGTTGCATAACCTTGTCCAACACCAATACACATGCTCACTAAAGCATATCTTTTACCTGTTTTTTGTAATTCTAAAGCTGCTGTATGTAAAATACGAGCTCCTGTCATTCCAAGTGGGTGACCTAAAGAAATTGCACCACCATTTGGATTAATTCTAGGGTCATTATCTGCAACACCTAATGCTCTTGTACAAGCCAAAACTTGTGCTGCAAATGCTTCGTTTAATTCCAAGATATCCATTTGTTCTAATGTCAGACCTGTTCTTTCTAATACTTTTTTAATTGCATTAACTGGTCCGATTCCCATGATACGAGGTTCAACTCCAGCAACTGCTGCTCCAACAATTCTAGCTAAAGGTTTTAATCCATTCTTATCAACCGCTTCTCCTGATGCTATTAATAAAGCTGCTGCTCCATCGTTTAAACCAGAAGCATTTCCAGCAGTTACAGAACCATTTTTATTAAATGCTGGTCTTAACTTTGATAATGTTTCAATAGTTGTAGAAGGCCTAGAAAATTCATCTTGCGAAAATATTATTGGATCTTTTTTTCTTTTCGGAATAGATACAGAAACTATTTCTTCCGCTAAACGTCCAGAAGCCATTGCTTTTGCTGTTTTTTCTTGAGACCAAGCAGAAAAAGCATCTTGTGCTTCCCTCTCAATTCCGTACTTTTCTACTAAATTTTCAGCGGTCATCCCCATGCTATCCGTTCCGTAAACTTCCTCTAGCTTAGGATTGATAAATCGCCATCCAAAAGAAGAATCGAACATTTGTGCATCTCTACCAAAAGGAGTTGAAGCTTTTGAAATTACCCACGGTCCACGCGTCATGTTTTCTACACCACCAGAAATGTAAATATCTCCTGCACCATCTTTAATTGCTCTAGCAGCATTAATTGTTGCCGCCATTCCTGATGCACACAAAATATTTACCGTTTCCGCACTTACTTCAGTTGGAAGACCAGCTAATAAACTCGCCATACGAGCAACGTTACGGTTATCCTCACCTGCTTGGTTAGCACAACCAAAAACAACCTCTTCAATTTCAGAAGGATTGATTTGAGGATTTCTTTCCACTAATGTTTTAATAACCAATGCTGCTAAATCATCTGGACGAACTGTTGATAGTGTTCCTCCAAAATTTCCAATTGGAGTTCTAACTCCATCAACGATATATACTTCTTTTGACATAATCTAAATTTGTAGGTTAAAGATAGTAAATTCATTTAGTTAATTGAAATGTTGGTTTCGAGAACCTCAACCTACATTCGAGAGCTAACATACATTCGAGAGCCTCAACTTACATTGGAGAAGGTTATTAAAACAAACCACCAAAGCAGAAGTGCAATGAGCTGCTGTGAAAAAACATAGACATAAATTTAATTGCTCATTATTTTGTTTTACCATTAAGAGAATAAGGAAGTATTATTGATAAACAGTTCACTTTGTTAAGTGATTTAGATCATCAAGACGTTGAATACTTAATTTTCTTCATGAAATAAAATTTAACCCTTAATGGTTCATATAAATATAGACTCTAAAGTTAATTCGGTTTCCCTCTTTGGATAACCTGCTCCGATTATCGGAGGGGAGTCGATAGATTGGGGGAATATTCTCTCTTTTTTTAATTGAAAAGAATTAAAATGTAACCAAATTATTAGTTTTCGTTAAGGGGTTGAATTAAAACATTAACAACTAAATAAAAACAAACATCATGAAATTAACCTTATTAGCATTGACATCAATCTTTCTTTTATCCATTAATACGATAAACCTAAATTACGATAATGGACAAATAAAATACAAAGTCGAAATTGACCATGGGATATTAAATGGTGAATATATTTCTTGGTATAAGAATGGTAAAATTAAAGCAAAAGGAAAATTTAAAAACAACCAACGAGTTGGTGAATGGAAAGTTTATGATTCTTTAGGACAAACAAGAATGGTTAGAGCATATTCTAATTCTTTTCATTTCTCCTATATCTCGGCAAAAAACGAAAAAGGAGAAGACATACCTACTCCAAATAAATCAACCTATGAAAGAAACAATTCTGAGTCTCTTCAATATCCTGAAGTAGAAAACAAAGATGTAGTGATAACTAAAAGAATATGGAGAACAATTGAAGCAAACTCTGAAAACAATGTTCTTTTCGAAAAAAACATCCTTTATAATATATTATTAAAAAACATAATAGAAACTAAAAAGCTTACAGCATTTACAATTGAATCGGATGAGTTTGAAAAAGTAATGTCCATATCAGAGTTAAAAAATAAAACTTCAAAAAACAATTTTGAAATTATTGGCTATAAAGTCAAAGAAGATTGGCATTATAACTCAAATTGGCAACTTTCAGAAAATAGAATCATAGGAATATGTCCGGTTATAAAAGATAAGAATAGTGAGTTAGAAACAGACCTCTTTTGGGTTCCCTTTACTGAGTTAATTCCATTACTTGAAATACAAAAAACAACCTCCTTAAATGAAGAGTCTATTTCTAATATCTTTGATGTATTTCATTTTAGGTTTTTTAATAGCACCATCTACAAAGAGTCCAATGTTTTCGATTATAAAATCTCAGATTATAAAAATGAGAGTGAAATAAACAATGAGTCAAAAAAAATTGAAATGGAATTAATTGATATTGAACATGACCTATGGATTAAAAGTACTGAAATGAATTAAAATAATTTCAAACTATATTGATTGAGTGGGTTCGTTAATAAAATAATTCACTCAATCTTTATTTAAACACTTTATTCAAAACAGATATTGTTTTCATGAAGTTCAACTAAAGCTAAAAGTAACAGTGCATAGTTTTGCTACTCACCTACTTGAAAACGGAACAAACTTAAGGTATATTCAAAGTTTATTAGGTCATTCTAATTCTAAAAACAACTGAGGTTTACACTCATATCACTACAAAAGGGTTTGATCAATTGAAAAGTCCTATGGATAATTTGGAAATTTAAGAACTAATTTCAAAAAAACTGTTATTTTTACATTTAAATCTTTAGTACATTTAAATTATCAAAATGAGTTATTCAAATATTAATTTTAAAAGATTAATGCATTACCCGATAAATACCAGATATAACTCTAATTATGAAATAATTAACAACAATACAACAACTGTAGCTAAAGCGGAAATATACACAATATGTGTTTAGCCATACGTTACCAACAATGATAAAACACTCGATATATACCCTCCTGTTTGCTGTCCTAATCTCCTGTTCATCAAATGTGGAAAAACAGGAAAGAAAAATAGGTACTGAAGATTCCACTAATATTGTTGTGGAATTAAATGATGAGGACGTCCCTGTATCAAATGAGAAAAACAACATCTTCTTTGATCTTGTGAAGTGGCAAGATGATTTTGCATTCAATTCAAAGATTAATTGCTTCAATGAAGACAGCATAAGTCATTTCGAAAACATAGTTTGGAAGGATGAAAATGCTTATAACAACTATTCTGCTCCTATTATAGGAGATCTTGCTTCCCAAATAGAGGGAATTGAGAAACTTGAACCTTGGCATATGGAAATAAATGAGGGCACTGATTTTTTATATTCTATCCAAAAAAAGCAAAATCACATTGGTATTACCGTGATTGGAGGAAATGACTCTTGGATAACGGAAATAAGGTATTTGGCTTTTAATCAAAAAGGAAAGAAAATTGGTGATGTGGTTTTAGCTGCCAAAGGTGGAGACGGAGGTTATTATACAAAAGGACATGGCTGTTTTAAAAATGACTCCACTTACATTTATGAGTATGTCGAAACTGAGTATAATTTTGAAAAAGAAGTAGATGAAATTTTAGAAACAGGTGAATTGAAATACATCATACACAGTACAGGACGAATTGAAACGAAGAAAAATAAATAATGTTGGTAACATGCTGTAAGCAAAATGGCGCACGATTACTCTCGATAGAAGCGCCACATTGCCTACAGCAGAACCGTTGTACACAATTAACAAATGATTAAATACGAAAAATATCTAAAACTAGGATTGATAGCCTTAAGTAACAGTACAAAGTTTGGGTCTTGGTTCAATGGTCATATTGGAGCTGAAGTTTTAACAAACACTTTCTTTCTAAAAGAATTTGAAATATCTACAGATTTAGAGACTGCAATAATAAACCGCATTGAATCAATCTTAAACCTGAAATCTGCATTTTTTGAATCTGATCTAGTTTCTAGTTCAGAAATTTCTTCTATAGTTGAGATTGAGGGTAATTTAGAAAAAAATGTTTCATGTTTATCTACTGCTGGACATGGTGTAATTTATGGAACCTTGGCAATTAAAGCCATTAAACAGCTTAATGGTTGGCTACCCTATGAAGTTAAAATAGGAATAATGCAACTTCAATTAGATGCCCAAAAAGATTTACCAAACAGATATTTTGGATATGATGACTATCAAAATCAAACTATTGATATTTCAGACATTCCAAAATTTGAAACCCACCATGAAGCGTCTAAATATTGTCTAGAACATCAAAATTTCTTTGAGAATCAGAAAATTAATGGTGTTCAATATTTTTTTCAAGGGAATCAATTACATGACATTACACATAGTCAAGCCTTGTTTATGCTTGATCAATTAGGTTATCATAAACTTTCTAAAATTGGACTCGAGCAACTGCGGAAGCAAATTAAATTAGGTCAAGCCCAACCCCCAACTGGAAAACTATTTCATTCGGCCGTAATATATGATCCCTTTGTACCTTCGTTTTGGAAAAGAGACGTCAAAGATGAACACCACTATAAACTTGCATACTCAATCGCTTTTTTATCAAAACATATTGAAAATATTAATAGAGAGGAAATATTAGCTAAAGCCTCTACCCATTGGGAAATTATGGATTAAAAAGTGTACAACACTGTATATAGCAAATAGGCCGCTCAGTGATTTCCAAAAGTTCTGTGCTATTTACGACAACCGCCAAATCGTTGATTTGGCTTTTAAGAATGAATAAATTAAAAACAAAATACAACGCTTTGGCTCAGTGCAAACTTGAAAGTTTATCGCTTTCTATTGCCCTACTTGCCATATACTAATCGTTAGTAAACATTTTGACCGGCTGAAATATGTAAACAATAAATATATGTATGTATAAATTAATAAGCTTAGAAAAAAGATTTGAAAAAAAACAGCAGCTACTATCTATTTTAACATTTAATGTAAATGCTTCGTTTATTATTATTTTTACAGCCTTCCTAATATTACCTGTTTTATCAGTTGCACAAAATAAGAGTGATTTTCTTGATCAATTAACTTTTAAAGAAAAAATAAATTTTAATTCTTACACCAAAATTTATGAAACGGACGACATCTATACGGTAAGACAAATAGATAGTCTTATTAAAAAAGAAGCACTCCCCTTAAGCCGACAGGTAGTCAGCCAGGGTTTTTCACAAAAATTTTATTGGCTATATTTTAAGGCTCCTAGGACAACGCATCCTAAAAAAAAGTTGCTACTCGAACTTAACAATCCGTTTATAGACAAAGTTGAACTTTATGAAAAAACAGATACTAGGTTTACTAAAATAGGCTTTGGTGGTGACCGTAATCGGGCTTTTAGTGATCGTAATTACATAAACAGACGTTTTATATTTCCTATAAATAATAACCCCAAAGCCATAGGCTATTATTTAATGATAGACAAAAGAAATGCTTCTGTTAGTTTTCCAATATACCTCTGGAATAAACGTTCATTTGAAAACTTTGAAATAAAACAAAACCTATATTATGGCATCTTTTTTGTGGTTTTATGTTTTGTTAGCTTTTTAGCCATAATTGCTGGCATTATTACGCGTAGGTCTTTATTTCTTTATTATGGAACTTACACGTTCTTCATCATTTTATATTTATTTACAACACTGGGCTTTTCGTATCAGTATTTATATCCCCAATCACACCACTTTAATAATTACTCGCGGGTTATTCTAATTATATTAATTACTGTTTCTAGCACCCTCTTTTTAAATAAATTTTTAAATATTGCAACAAGCATACCGGTCATCGTTAAAGCTTTTAAAATTATAAATATACTTTTAACCATAAGTATACTTTCCTGGGTTTGCTTTACTGACTTGTATCAATCATATACAGTTTGGCTATTAAATATAATATATATATTGATTTTTTGTGTTTTTATTTTGGCTTTTATAGCTGCATTCAAAACCTATAAAACCAAAAGAACAAACGCTATTGTATTTTTTATTGCCTTTAGTTTTCCTGTTTTAGGTGCTATAGCATATATTGGAATAGAATATGGTATAATAGAAGAATCTTTTTTCCCTTTGAATCCTATTTTTCTGGGTGTAGGACTAGAGGTTATAATTCTTTCTGTTGCTATAATTAACCAATCTTTTAAAATGTATGACCAAAAAGTACATTTTGAAAACGAAAATTCACGTTTATCCTCAAGCAATGAGACCCTAAAAGAATTGTCGTATACCCTTGAAAGAAAATTAAACACAAAATTAAACCCTACTATTTTACTTAAAAGTAAGGCGGTTTTAAAAATAGAGGATATTCAGTACATAAAATCTGATGGTCCATATTTAGAATTTTTTATGACTACTAAAACTTCGCCCGAAATAGATCGACAGACTTTAAAATGGGCTTTAAACAATTTGCCATCAGATTCATTTGTTCAAATACACCGCAGTTACATCGTAAATAAAAAACAGGTAAAGGTGTTAAAAGCATCAGAGCTTATTTTATTTGACAACACGAAACTTAAAGTTTCTAGATCTTTTAAAAAAAATATTGAACACTTTAAAAGTCAATGATTTTTAATAAATAGATTTCTAAAAAGCAACAAGCATCATTATTGTTTCCCTAAGTTGAGATAACCATTATTGACAACATTACCATTTTATAATTAAACAACATCTTTCTAATAGTAAACTCAAAGCTATTTAGTTACCAAAATGGACTCATAATTTTATCATTAGGGGTTTTAATGAGGTAACTGGTGATAACAAACCTGCAGTTCGTGACATTTATTGCTATCGCTTTTTTTAAAAAACCAAATTTACACTCGGTTTTAGAGAGGCTTTTTAGTTAAAAAAATAGTGAGTATAGCTATCGACTTTATCGGATAATGAAAATAGACTTACTAACAATATTCGGGGAAATTGAACATAACAGGATAAGAATTTGACCTGACAATCCTAAAAAATAAGGTAGGGCGAAATATTAAATTTAAATAAGATGAAAAAAAAACTATTATTATTGTTCATGACAATATTTATGTCATTTAGTTATGTTAATGCACAATCTTGGAGTGATTGGAGTAAATGGGAAACTACTGACTGTTTTCAAGGAGTTGACTTTAGAGTAAAATCAAAAAAAATGAGTAATGGAAAGTATGAAATGTATGTAGAATTTAAAAATAGGTACTATAAAGATATTCACTTCAATTTTGCCATTAAGGGAGGTGATTATCATAACAAAAATAATAGTATTAGCGTAGGAGCTAGTTCGACTAAAAAAACCTATACTGGTGCAAGTTATACATCAGACTACTTTTATATTTATGTTGATAAACTTCGCTTTGGTAGTGACGGTTCACAAGATTATTCAGATTGTGATAAGTGAAAAAGCCCATAACAAAGTATATAAAAAATATATAAGGTGGATATATCCAATTGTTGGCAAACATTAAATAAATTATGAGAAAAATATTTTTACTACACCTGACACTACTTTTTTCTATTAGCTGTTTCTCTCAAGAAATACCTAGCAAGGAGATTCGTAAAAAAATGAAAGCCAAGGAGATAATCTTTAAAGATTACCATGGCGAAGAAATGGTTTTGGCAAAAATGAAAAGCACAAAAAAATGGGGCCTCTACACTATTTCTACAGGAATGGAAATTGACGATTTTTCTTATGAAGAAGTGATTGCCCCTAAATTCGATTCACTAAGCTTTTTTGGAACAGAGGATCGCTTTCAAATCGTAAAACAAAAGGATAAATACGGAGTTCTTTTACTTCCTTATGAAATTGAAGACGCTGTGGACAGAGTAAATTGCAAATTTGATAAAATCATCCATAAAAATATAGATGGGGAAGATTTTGTTCTCATTAAGGAGTTTGAAAAATGGGGTTTAATCGATTGGTTTGAAGGATTTTATATAGTAGACCCAATTTTTGACACACCTGACGAAGTTCCTTTAATTAAAATGGAGAGTTGGATGGTAGAAACCTTTAAAATTGCAAAAACAAAATTAAATGCCGACCTGGTTATTTTTGATCCAAACAATGGAGATGGTGCTTTAAAAGCAAGAAATAAAAAAACCAAAAAGTGGGGAATGTATCAATTTCTGGATGAAGAAAATAGTACCGAACTAATCCCTATGGCTTATGACAGCTTAAACTTTTATCCCTTTAATGAAAAGTACACTGCCGTATATAATGATGGTAAAGTAGGTTTTTACCTCTCTTACTGGAGTTATGATGAGCAGGCCAAACAAACTGTACCTTGCAAATATGAAGATTACAAACGTTTTGATGCCGATGGTGTTTCAAAACTTGCTGTTAAAAAGAATGGCAAATGGGGTTGGATTAATTGGCTTACAGGTGAAGAAAAAAGTGAATTTATATACGACAGTACTGACGACTTACCTTATCCGTATTACAAACAAAATTATTGGTTTGATGAGTAAAAATATTATTTTCAAAAGCAAGCCTTCAAGAATTGAATTATTAAGAACTAATATGTAAACATGAAAAACAGAATAAACAAATTATCCCTTTTAATATTCTCTAGCTTTTTTCTTTTAAGCAGTTTTTCTTATGGTCAGGGTCAGGCTTGTGATAACATGAAGAAATTAGATGAACTAATAAAAACGGAAAACAGAAATACTGATAAGTATCTTGCCATAGAAAGTGCTAGATTCTATTGGTGGAGAAGATGCCAATGCGAAAGCGGAAATGTTGTAGACCAAGGAGGAGAAAAAGCAATAATTGAATACCTTGCCACAGGCTATGACAATTCTCAATGGGCAAAAGGAAAGTATTCAGACATACCTATTCCTAATAAACGTGATTTTAAAACAGGCGATTGTTTCAGTACTCATGAATTCAAAAAAACAGTAGACCATACAGATTGTCAATCAATAAATTACTCTACTCAAGAAGACCCTCAACGCTACATAACCCAATACTACATCTTTAGATGTATGTGTGAGAAAGGTGTTAACTCTGAAAGTGAAGCAAAACAACTAGTTGCGTTTATGGATTTTAATTATAAAAATGCAAATAGTTATTACACAGGTAAATCTTTAAACCTGCCAAATCCCCTAAAAAAATGTAGTGTTGTTAATTTTAAAAGTGGTGGTGCTACAAAACAGATTAACAACAAATCTTCTACTCAGATAGAAATGGAAAATAGGTTCAGGAACTATAACAATGCTATGAACCTGAAAGAACAAGGAGAAAATATTGCAAAAGCATACGCTCAACAAGTAAAATCTTATGGCGAACTAAATAGTGCCAACTCACCCGAAGCTTTATTACAAAACTTCAACAATAACATGCAGGCAATTGCTGATTTAGAAGCTCAAAACAAGGAAGATAATTTAAACCAGCTTTCAAACACATTAAATTCATCTTTAAACGACTTAAACACGGGCAACTATGAGGGAGCAATGTTTAGTACTCTTTCTTTATTAGATCAAGCAGAGGCTAAACAAGAAGCAAGAAGAGAAGCTGAACGAGTACAACAAAATTTAATTTATCAGACACAAGAGAAAATGACGGCATTCTATATGAAAGCTTTAGAACTAAACGATCAAGCCATTAAGCTCTATAACGAAAAAGCCGCATACGCATACAGTAAAGAAGAAGAGAATTACCTACTAGAATACGTCAGCAACCTCGAATGTCATAAGGAATCTATGAAGACAAATTTTAGCTATTCTAATGCTTCCTGGACACAAAACAGGTGTGCTATTCCTGAAAAAAGGTCCTACACAGTTAATAACCTTATTGCCAAAGACATTCAATATATAAATGCTGCTAAAAGGAAATATGCACTTTATGAAAAAACTGGAGAACCCATATTTCAGCAAGGTGCCATGCGTTTTGCAGGTTTGGCTGCAACAGAAAATCCTAAAACAGAATACTATTACCTGATGGGGCATTTCGCAGGAATCAATAACCCCTTAGTAGCATACTCTAGTTTCCTAACAGTCGAATCCAAAAACGCTAAATACTTCGCAGGAGAAAAAGCCTCTGAATACTCTATAATAAAGATGAGTTTAGAACTGTATTTAAAAAAGGCAATAGAAGAAAATAATCAAGAGGTCATTAAAAACATTGTAGGAGCTGGCTTACATCAATCAGTAAGCGTAGATGGTTATCTACCAATAGTTTATGCCATAAAAATTGATCAAGCTGATGTTGTACAAGCTTTTTTAAACACAGAGTTGGAAGGAAAGAGACAAAGTGTAATCAACAAAAAAGTAAAAGATGTTATTATGCTTGCTTCTTCATTTGATGCTCCTAATACAATAAAAAAGTTTGCTGATATGGACTTCCCTATTGACTTTATAATGAATAAGGAATCTCCTGCATCTATTGCAATAAATGAGAAATCAATTTTTGTTCTTAATTATTTAAATAGCAGTAAAGCTATTAACACTAAAGATGCTTTAAAAGTAAAGTCTGCATTCGCAAGGTTAGACGAAATCGCATATAATGAAGCCAGTAGTAAAAATACTAAACTATCATATGAAACATATCTGTCAACTATTCCGAACGGTATACACCAAGAGGAAGCCAAAGGAAATATAAATAGAATTATAGAAGAACAACATTATAATGATGCAGCAAGAGAAGAAAATATTAGTCAGTTAGAATTATATTTAAATAAATATCCTAATGGTTCATATACTATTAAAGTTAAAGATCAACTATCAAATTTATACCTTAAAAAAGGAGATTTGGCCTTTTTGAATGAAAATTGGAGCTCAGCTAAATTTAATTATGAAGAAGCACAAAAACACTCTTTAAATCAATCTATTTCTTCTAAATACAGAAAGGCTAAAGACAATGTATTTCATGGGTATTCATCTGGTTTTTTCACTAGTTCTAGAGGTGCTTTCGGTATGAATTTCCTAGGTCTTGGTATTAACAAATTTAGTACTACTTTTAAAATATCTTTTGATACACCTATTATCTTCACTTTAATGAACTCTGCTGGGTCTATAGAAAATTACACTTATTATGACAGTAATGATGAAGAAACAAATATAATCAAAACCGGTAAAACTATCCAAGGCTCTGTTTTTAGAGTTTCTCTTGGAAAGTCTAAAAAAATTATTAATAGATTATGGTTGCAAGCTGGTTTAGGTATAGCATTGTATAGAAAAACTGAACAAATTATTGAGGAGGGATGGGATGGAACATTTGATTCCTCATCATCATCAATTGATAAGGAGTGGGCAAATAATAAAGACCTTAAAAAAACACTTTTATCTATTGAGGCTGGAATGTACTTCCGTATTCATGAAAACACTTTTTTTCATTACGGAATAAGCTTTCAAAAGGGAGCTGTTCATGAATTTGGACTTGCTTTTACGTTCAACTAATTGGACTGAATTTAAGTGAATAAAAAAAGTGTTTTCATGAATATTCAAGGAAAGGTAATTCTTGTATTTGTCTTAGAAAAGGATGGCTCTATTTCTAATATAGAAATAGATAAAGGTGTTAGCACCGAGTTGGACAGGGAGACCATAAGAACCATTAAAAAAATACCAAAATGGTCAGCGGCTTAAAATCTAGGTAAAAAAGTAAGGTAAAGATTTCAATTACCAATAAACTTCAGTATTAATTAATGAGTAATTTTACGTTTTACAACAAAACCTAAACTACATTAAAACGCAGTTTAGGTTAAACGTTTGCAAACATTAAAAAAAATCATTTAAAATGAAAAAAACACTCACCCTATTATTTATATCTATTTGTACTCATTATTATGCTCAAAACACCCCACCTCAAAAAATAGTTGAGCAAAACCCTATCAGGCAAAATTATTTTGGAGGTTCAGGAGATATTGATGGAGATTATGCTGTCGTGACTGGAACCCACAGCGAAAACCCTATTGCTTGGAATGGAGGGGTGGCAAATCTGTATAAGCAAAATGAAAAGGGCGTTTGGCAACTTACCCGAAGTATGTATCCACAAACATCAAGCAATAATGACCGCTTTGGACAAAATGCTTGTGCCATATCCGGTAATTATATAATTGTAGGAGATTGGATGAATGTGAAGCAAGATTTTGGAGCTGCCCATATTTTTAAATTTTGGGGAGATACTGCTTGGCAACAAGTAGCTTATTTAGCACCTAATACTACTACAGGTGTTAAATCTTTTGGTCAATCTGTTGATATCTATGGTAATTATGCTGTTGTAGGGGCGACTAATACTGTCTATATTTTTGAATTACATACAGATAATACTTGGAAACAAATTAAAAAAATAACAAAAACAAATGCTGAAGGTTTTGGTCAAAATGTTTCTATACATGGTGATTATCTTATTGTTAGTGCTGAATGGGAAGACATTGATGGAATGGTAAATGCAGGGGCTGTATATATATACCATAACAACAAAAAAGTTGGATGGGAATATTTGCAGAAAATAATATTAAACTCAGAAGACATCAAACCAGAAAGTGATTTCGGAAGTAGTCTAGCTATTTACAAAGACTATATTTTAATAGGTTACCCTAATGCTAAAATGGGTGAAATATCTGCAGGAAATGCATATTTATATGAGAAAAAAGGTGCTAAATTCGAATTAAAACAAAAACTGTATACCGAAGATTTTACGTTTAATAAATACCGATTTGGAGAAAAAGTAAGTATATCAGAAAACTATATAGCAATTGGAGAAGCTCAAGGAAAAAATCATGAAGGTTCAGTTTACATATTTGAAAAAATTGATGACGAATTTAAAGAAGTGAATCGTTTTATAACGGGAAAATCTTCCAACTACGGAAATGACTTTGGACAAAATGGTTTATCCTTATCTAAAAACAACCTCTTTGTGGGTTTCCCTGGTGATGATTTTTGTAATGAAGATAGAGGGAGCTGTGGCACTGCTTATTTTTACCAACTCCAAAAAACAATAACAAAAAACACTATTCCTCCATATGTGCCAGAAGGTATAACACAAAAAGAAATAGCTAAAAAAATGAAACAATTCAATGCTGATTCTATTCTTTTTGATTACATCAATGGAGATGATCTTTACCTACTAAGAAGTGTTGAATCTGGTCTTTGGGGAATGTATCAGGAAGGTAAAGTCATAATTCCTATGGAGTATGAATACATCAACTTTTTTGGATGGAATGAACAATTTACTTTTGTTCAAAAGAATAGTAAATGGTGTATCTATTATTATGGGTTTAGTGATGGAGACCATACAACATATTGTGGTTATGACAAATTAAAAAAATTCACACATAAAAATTACCTTTATGTTGCTGGAAAACGTGATGGAAGATGGAGTTGGGTAAATTGGCATAATGGAAATACAACTCACGACAAAAAAAAACACCATCAAGAATTAGTAATATATAACAATTGGAACCCTGGAAATTATACTAATTTTAAACTAAAATAACGATTTGCCAACAATGGCTAAAAAACCATGACTGCCCTATGGGACAGCAACATTTTTTTAGACGTGCCGTTGGAGCTAATTCAAAAACATGAGAAAAAATTTAATACACATCATTCCCATGCTAATAATCATTGGTTTGGTGGCTTGTAATAACAGTCCCAAGGTTGATCAAAATAACTCAAATCCTTATTCGCAAGATACTAGTGTGAAACTTGATAGTTGTCAAATCGCAGAAGAATTCAATTGGGATATAACAAATAGCGAAAAAGGTGAACCTTATTTTGAAAAATATTCTTTGATAAAATTTACCTATCAAGGAAAAGAGTACACTATGGACACTCTTTATTCTCGAGTATCTCCATGTGATTTTCTCGATACCGGAATTGGAGAACCATGCAGCAACTTAAAAACCCCAGATATTGTAGGAGCATTTTTTGGCGCAGATGCAGGTCTATTTTGCTATGGGCAAATAATGGACAAAGGAGACTCCTTACAATATAGACTCTGGTGCGAGGCCGAGGAAGATGAAGAACCAAACAGTGAAACTGTTGTAACTACCTTTAAAAAGAAAAGTATCAACAAGCCCAAAAGCAATGAAACAGATAAATATACCGGAAACTATACATCGAAAGATGAAGCCTGTGACATTAAAATTTCAGTGGAGAAGAGTGATATACTATATAAATACCAACTAACTACTGCCACTTTAAAAAACTCAGGAAATCTCAAAATTGATACGGTTAAAAACAATGTATATTTTCTCTTTACAAACTTGAATTCTGAATCTGAGGGTTATGCATAGAAGCACAAGTAAATGATGATGAATTAATTATACAGAACTACGGAAATGCCATGAACCAATACCATCACATTAAAGATTGTGATGTGAAATATATACACCTTACCAAAGAAAAAATAAACTAGCTCCAACAACTAAGCATTCGACCTGCCGATAGGCCAAGATTGAATGCCCTGTTGACTGATCCGGAGTAATGTTTTAGAGAAAAAAAATTATTCTTATGGGGAAAGCGAACAGTTTACTTTTTCGTATTTAGGAAATCTGATCGTATATGAGGAGATTGTAACGCTATATGTTAAGGCTATTGCATCAAAAAATAGGTCTAAACGGATTCTTTATCCAGTAACTACCTCTCTTTCTCTATTTTTTCAATTTCTTAGACATAACTTTCCTAATACGCTTAAATCGTTATATTTAAATAGTTGGTTTAGTAGTTTTTAGTAATTGATTCCAGTTTTTTGGTGGACCTCTTTCATTAAAAAGTAACACGGTTTCTAAAGTTCCTTTTTTACATGTAGGACATCTGCGATGCATGAGCGGTGTTTTTTCTGTAATTGACTGTAATTTTGTTTCGCTTAACAACTCTTGAAGTTCAGGTAACTTCACTTTTTTCCACCCGCTACTAAGTATTCCAAAGTGTCGTATTCGTGTAAAACCTTTGGGAAGAACATGTAGAGAAAAATGCTTGACAAAGTCGGTATTTTTGAGTGTTATGTTGTGTTTTTGTCCTCCTTTTCTATAATTCTTTGCTGAAAATGTGATCGCTTTAGTGGCGTAATCAATATTCTTTATCCTATGATTTGAAATCGCTATTTTATGGCTGTATCTGCCAAGGTATTCTATTACAAATTTAGGCTTAAAGAAAGGCTGTTTGGCTTACACTACCCGGTTCTTAGAAAATACTTAACTTTTAAGAATAGACTTCTTCTAGAAGATAGCTTCTATTTCAAAAAAAATGCCTTTCTTAGATATTCGCTTGTAAGGGTATGACAAATAAAAGAATTTTAACGATAGGGATTTTAGCTCATGTTGATGCAGGGAAAACCTCCATTACAGAATCTTTACTGCATCATTCTGGGGCCACTAAATCTCTTGGTAGTGTCGATAAAGGTTCTGCTATTACAGATGATTTAGCAATGGAAAAAAGCAGAGGAATCTCCATTAAATCGTCCTCCGTTAATTTTACTTGGGAAAATATAGAATTCCAATTGGTAGATACTCCTGGACATGTTGATTTTTCTGCCGAGGTAGATAGATCTCTTTCGATATTAGATGGTGTGGTACTAGTTGTTTCTGCAAAAGAAGGTGTTCAAGCGCATACCCTCAACTTATGGGAGAGCTTGTTAGAAAGAAAGCTTCCAGTTATTATTGTATTCAATAAAGTTGATCGGGATGGCGTAAACATAGAAAAGGTTTTTATCGATTTTCAAAAAGATTTAGGCGCTAAGCTTTTCGCTTTGAATTATCCGGATATCTCTATTCCAGATAATCCTTTAGTATTACCATTTACAAATTATCGGAATCATATAGATGAAACGATTATTGATAAATCACTGGAGAATTTAGCGGAGTGTGACGAGTCGTTTTTTGCCCAATACCTCGAAGGAAACACTTCGGATTTAGAACAGATTTTAGAGAATGGAAAACAAAAAATAAAAACTGGAGCTCTTTATGGTTCACTCTTCGCTAGCGCCAAATTGGGCTTGGGAATAGAGGAATTATTAAACAGTATTTCCACCTTAATACCACAAATTAAAAACTACTACTCCTCTACTACTGCAAAAGTTTTTAAAATAACTTTCGATGAGAAAAAAGGACGATTAGCCTATGTTAAGTCCTATGGAGGCATACTCAAAAGTAAAGATAGAATTAGATCTCAACAACTAGACAAAGAAATTAAAATCAATCAGATCTATAAACAGCACCTTGGAAATTTAGTTCAAGTATCAGAATTAAATCCTGGTGAAATAGGCGTATTTACTACCTCTGATATTATTCTTTCTGGAGATGTTTTAGGAACTGAAAATATTGAAGACCAATATTCAAAAATTAGTGAAGCTGTACTCGGAATTCAAGTTGTAGCAAAAGAAGAGAAAGATTATCAAAAACTAGGAGAAGCTTTAGAAATTCTAAACATTGAAGACCCCGTATTAGATTTTAAATGGTACAAGGATGAAAAAGAATTTCACTTAAAGATTTTAGGTCCAATACAAACAGAGGTTTTACAAGAAAATTTAACCCTGAGATGGGGGGTTGAAGCTGAATTCCTCAAACCAAAAGTAATTTATAAAGAAACTCCCTCAAAGTCAGCCGAAGGATATGTACGTTACTGGATGCCAAAACCATGTTGGGCTATCATGACTTTTTTGATCGAACCTGCACCATTAGGGAGTGGTGTTTCATTTACATCGAAAGTAAGAACAAGCGATATTAGTACCAAGTATATAAACGAGGTTAAACGAGCCATACCTTGGTCATTAAAACAAGGTATTCATGGGTATGAAGTAACCGACATATCCATCACCTTAATAGAAGGATCTGAGCATACTGTTCATTCAAACCCAGGAGATTTTTTATTAGCAACTCCAATGGGGATACTCAGAGGATTAGAAAATGCAGGGACCGATCTTCTAGAACCCATGTATGCTTTTGACATCAAGGCTAATCAGGAGTTTTTAGGACCTATATCTAGTGATTTAAGCCAAATGGGAGCTCAAATAAATCCCCCAGTATTCGAGAATGATTTCTTTACCTTGGGAGGAAAAGTATCCGTAGCAGCTGCGATGGATTATTCAATAAAATTTAACGCTACAACTTCAGGAAAAGGACGTCTTAAATTAACGCTAGATGGTTATCAAAAAACAACCACAACTGAGGATAAAATTAGGAGTTATAAAGGTGTCTCCCCTCTAGATGAATCTCAATGGATATTACACATGCGAGGTGCTTTTAAAGCAGATGAAAGGTAAACAAACTGTTATTAAAATTAAGTAAACGGTAAAAATATGGGGTTTAATATATCTGGATTAGTGATGGATAGAAATTACGAAGACAATTTCACAGAACTACAAAATGGATTGGGTTGGAAACTTGAAAAAGAAAGTGAAATTGATTTTAAAACAGCCTCTGAAAATTGGAAAGAGCTTGATATTTGTGATGTTTACTTTTCAGAAAAGGGAACGTTAATATTTCTTAGCCCTGATATGTGTTCGGAGCCATTTATTTTAAAAAGAAATAACACGTTGACCTTCACGATTTCTGAAACTTCAATGGTGTTTAACTTTAATTACTGTGAAAGAGGTGTTTTAGAAAGGTCGATTTTGGAAGTCGAAAACAGCCGCATAAACGATGAAGGAGAAAAACTAGATATTGAAGAAAACATACTTGATACCTCGGAAATTATTTGGAGTCAATTAGAAGTTGTTTTAGGAGAAAGCTTTTGGGATATTGAACCTGACGAAAAAGTTGAACGTTACCGATTTGTAAAAACGGAAAAACATAAAACAGTTGAACCATCTGAGATAAAAGTAAACGACGAGATAACAAGTGAAGATAAAAAATGGTGGAAATTTTGGTAAGAATTGAATAATTAGATCTTTTAAGTCCTTCATTTACAAGTTATTTACTTTTAATATTGACTAAATTCTATTCTGAAAAAATTTATATTTGCTTACAATAAACGTTAACAAATAGCGTTTTCGATATACTACTACTAATAAATATGAAAACTATTTTAATACTTTTCACCCTCCTATTTTCTTCTAACTCTAACCTTCACGCTCAAAAAATGCTTACATTGATTGAAAACAGAGTGTTTTATGATGGTTATGCTAAACTCATTTCCGAGTCTACCAAAAAAAATATACTTCGACAAAAAATATTGTATTAATCACTAAAATTAGTTCTGAAATGATTAATCAAATTGGTATTAAACTTAGTCTAGAAGTTGAAATCCCTGCGCTTATTGATAACTATGACCGTATTGGAAATATTAACCTGTATCGGTTTACTTTGTTTCAAATTAAAAAAGAGACATAAAACTGTACAGTTATCTTTGGTAAAGATTGTTAAAGTCATAATAATATCTAAATTTGATGTAAAATCTAATTATTAAATAAAATGAAACAATTATTTATATTTACCTCCTTATTTATTTTTCCTTTAATTGCTATCGCTCAAGGAACAATTCCTGTAACCATATCAACTACTTTATTCTATGGAGATATTGATGAAACAATTCATTTAAAAATATCAGACACCCTCACAAACCAGATTTGGTATGATTCAATTGCTAATGTTAGTGCAACTGATGGATTTAAAGATACTGTTTACTTAGATTCATCCACATACAAATGCGAAATAATAGACATGGGAGCAAATGTTAATATGCCTTCTATAAAACTAAAAGAAGATATTTATGCTCTATGGGGATATCCCGATTATGAATACTACCTTTTCACACTTCCATATTCAGAGTTAGGTCAAAAAACTTTAAACATAAATGAAATAGAAATATATCCAAATCCTTTTGTTAATAATTTACATCTTGATTTACCTCATACTTCCAACATTATTACAATCAATATTTTTGACAATATTGGAAACCTTGTTATTTCAAAAGAATTAATGAATAACAGCGTATACGATATTAATACTTCTAATCTTTTAAACGGAATATACATCCTAAAAATAGAAACTGATAATCTAGTGACTACCAGAAGAATTACTAAAATTGCTGAATGATAAATTTTAGTAGATTTTTCTCTAAATTATCTTTATTTTAGAGATAGGCAAAGAACCTACCCTATCTTCTGATTTTGGAGTGGATTATGAAAATATTATTAACAGGTGCATCAGGTTATATTGGTAAACGACTTTTACCCGTTTTAGTAGAAAATGGTCATGAAGTTGTGTGTTGTGTAAGAGATAAAACGAGGTTTTCTTATCCTAAATCTCTTGACCCAAAAGTAAAAGTTGTTGAAGTAGATTTATTGGACTCTTCCTCTCTAGAAAATATTCCTGAAGATATTGATGGTGCTTTTTACTTAGTTCATTCCATGTCTAATTCCTCCGATTATTTACAATTGGAAAAAAAGTGTGCCGTTAATTTTAGAAATGCTATTAATAAAACCAATGCACAACATGTAGTTTATTTAAGTGGAATAGTAAATGAAGAAGCTTTATCTGAACACTTAAATTCTAGAAAGAATGTTGAAATTGAATTAGGAAAAGGGAAATACCCACTAACAACTTTAAGAGCTGGTATAATTGTAGGTTCAGGAAGTGCATCCTTTGAAATAATACGAGACATTGTTGAAAAACTACCAATAATGATTACGCCTAAATGGCTGAAAACAAAATGTCAACCTATTGGAATAGCCGATGTAATACGTTTTCTATCTAAAAGTATTTTAAACCCAAAAACATACCACCAAAATTTTGATATTGGAGGTCCAGATATACTTTCCTATAAAGAAATGTTGCTCGAATTTGGTAAATCTAGGAACCTTAAAAGGTATATTCTAACAGTTCCAGTGATGACACCAAAACTTTCCGCATATTGGTTATACTTTGTTACCTCCACCTCTTACAAACTTGCTCTAGCACTAGTAAGTAGTATGAAAATAGAAGTATTGTGTAGAAATAATGAAATCAACAAGATATTAAACATCGAACCGATAAGCTACAAAGAATCCTTAGAAAGAGCTTTTAGTAAAATTGATCGAAATGAAGTTGTTTCAAGTTGGAAAGATGCTTTCATCAGTAGTGGCGTAAAATTTAATATCTCAGACTTTATTGCTGTTCCTTCTTTTGGATGTTTTAAAGACAAAAGGGAAGAAAAATTCGTCAATAGAGAAAATTGTATCAATAATATTTGGAGTATTGGAGGGGAAAATGGTTGGTATTCTGGAAACTTGTTGTGGAGGATTAGAGGCTTAATGGATAAAATTGCTGGAGGAGTTGGATTACGAAGAGGGAGAACTTCTGAAGATTCTTTAAATGCTGGTGATGCTTTAGATTTTTGGAGAGTTCTATACGCGAACAAAGAAGAAGGAAGATTACTACTATTTGCTGAAATGAAACTACCAGGAGAAGCTTGGCTTGAATTTAGAATTGTTGGAGATAAATTAATTCAAACAGCTACTTTTAGACCTCTAGGGCTTCTTGGAAGACTTTATTGGTTTTCCGTTTTACCATTTCATGGTTATATTTTCAAAGGGATGATTAAAAAGATTAGCTCTTAAAAGCAGTTGGCTTCTATTTATTTTGCCCTTTTATTCCTTTCAACCTGAGCTCATATTTAAACTCAGGTTGAAAAAAACACTTAATTATAACGAATTATTTTTCTTTAATGGACATAACAACAGTTGATCCTATTTCCATTTCAACATTTTCACCGTCGTAATTTTCGATAAATAAATCTAGAGATCTAGATTCCGCTTTTAAATCTTCAATCCTTAAATTTAATTGACTTATTTCTTCGATATCCTCAGGAGCTGTTTCCTTAATACGATCTTCGATAAACTCAATTTTAGCTGTTATAAATTTTGATAATAATTGATTCGATACATTCAAGTCGTATGTATTGTCTATTAATCTTATTTTATGCACTGTCATAGATGTATTTTTTATGTTTATTTTTCGTTTACAGGACAAATATACATTCACTCAACCATATATTTTTATTAATACATAATATAAAAAGGATAAAAATAATTAATATATCTAAAGATAAAATCACCTTAAGTAATAATTGTTACAAAAGAAAAGTAAGCAATCTCGTACTTTTAAAATAAAAAAAACAGTAACAAAAATCAATACAATGAAAAGCTCGATAATGTATACTTTGATCCTATTAACTTTTACTTTATACAATTGTAGTACCTCTAATAAGGAAGAAAGAAAAGTGAAAAATGAGAAGGAAAAATCAATTCCAAGTCAAGAAGAATTAAAAGAAGGAAAATTATTAGCAGAGAACAATTGCTATTCTTGTCATAGTCCTAATGCTTCCATGGGAAATAGGTTAGCACCTCCTATGATCGCTATCAAAAAACATTATATTGATGAAAATACTTCTTCTGAAGTGTTCAAGAAAGATGTAATTTCTTTTATTGAAGAACCAACTGAAGAAAAGTCTAAAATGCCTGGTGCGGTTAGAAGGTTTAACTTAATGCCTAAAATGAACTTTGACGATCAACAATTAGTGAAAATTCTAAATTATATTTATTATTCTGAAATAGAAAAGCCTGAATGGTTTGATCAGCATCACCAGGAAGAAAAAGGAAAACATAAAAAAAATGGGAAAGAAAAGAACTTTTCGAGCTCACTTCAAAAAGGACAGAAAATTGCCATGAATACTAAAAAAGTTTTAGGTAAAAACTTAATTCAAGCAATTAATACAAAAGGAACGGAAGGAGCTTTAAGTTTTTGTTCAACAAAAGCAATTCCACTAACCGACAGTATGGCGATAGAACTAAATGCTAAAATAAAGAGAGTATCAGACAAAAATCGAAATCCCAATAACAATGCAAACAAAAAAGAGTTGGAATATATTAAGTCTTCTAAAGTTACATTAGCCAAAGGAATTCAACCAAAACCAAAACTTACATTGGAAGGAAATAAGGAAATTGGTTATTATCCTATTATCACCAACAAGATGTGTTTGCAATGCCATGGTAAAACCAATTCGGAAATTAAACCAGAAACTTTTACTAAAATTAAAAATCTGTATCCTAATGACTTAGCAGTTGGTTATTCAGTAAACGAACTAAGAGGTATATGGGTAGTTGAAATGGACGTGGAATAGCTTAGGTATTTTGAGTAAAACACACTTCAAAAAAGGAAGTGAAGTATTTTGAGTATTTTTGAATAAACTAAAGTTTTCTAAATGCTTCAAAATATAAAACCCTTCATAATAATTTCAGTAGTCTTATTCTTATTTTCTTGTTCAAAAGATAAAATTGCAAAAGAAATTGATAGACAACTCTTTGATATGTCTGAAAACACTTCAGGCTTCACTTGGTTCAATAACTCAAACGCTATATTAGCTAAAAGTTCAGGAAGTGGGCACCCACAACCTTTTCTTAGAACAAGATTTAATAATATCGCTGCAGAATATTTAGATGAAAATGGAAGAATAATCGAAGGAACGACATTCCCTGAAGGATCATTAATTGTAAAAGAATTATATGACGATGAAACAACACTTGGAAGATATGCTATTCTTTACAAGGATTCAGACAATGAAGATGCTGACCCAAAAGGTTGGGTTTGGGGATATGTAAATGCAGATAGAAGTGTTTCTGTTGAAGCCTCTACAAAAGGTTCTTCTTGTATAAGTTGTCACTCTCAGTCACAAAACATTGACTATATGCTAATGAATAAATTTTATCCATAAAAGTAAACACTGAAATATATGTCAGGTCTTCAACTAATTATTGACCCGAAAGCTACAGTCAAATATGAAAAATACCCTACTTCAATTCAACCCAAATTATTAAAATTAAGAGAACTAATTATACAATCAGCTATTGAAACAGAAGGGCTACAAGAATTAGAAGAAACTTTAAAATGGGGAGAACCAAGCTATCTTGCTAAAAGAGGAAGTACCATACGTATAGATTGGAAATCCAAAAATCCAGATCAATATGCGATTTACTTTAAGTGCACAAGTAAATTAGTAGAAACTTTTAAAATCGTATTTAAAAATCAATTTAAATTCGAAAGTAACAGAGCTATCTTGTTTCAAGTGAATGAGTCGATTCCTGAACAGGAATTAAAGACCTGTATAAAAGCAGCATTAAACTATCATAATGTTAAGCATTTATCGCTTTTAAACATGAAATCCTAAACAACAACTGTTAAAATCAGAAAACTCTTGGATTATAAATAAATTAATCTATATATTTGAAAAAAAAACGAGACAATGAATTTTACAAATTTACATCAACATCATTTTCATACTGGCATTCAGGCGAGCAGGAAATGATATATGTAAAATAAAAATATTTCAAAACCCGTCTGAGTAATTCAGACGGGTTTTTTGTTTCTCCCTTTTTGGTTTACTCAGACATTTTAAAAAAAATAAAACATGAGTAAACTAAAAATTGCAATCCAAAAAAATGGTCGACTAAACGAAGACTCCCTAAAGCTGCTTAAAAATTGTGGAATTTCCATTCAAAATGGAAAAGACCAATTAAAAGTTGTGGCTGATAACTTTCCGCTTGAAATTCTTTACCTCAGAAATTCAGATATCCCCCAATACCTTGAAGATGGAACGGTTGATATTGGAATTATTGGAGAAAACTTACTGATCGAAAAACAAAAAAAGATTGAAATTGTTGAACGTCTCGGTTTTTCAAAATGTCGCGTATCTCTAGCTGTCCCAAAAGATGTCGTTAGTAATGACATCAACTATTTTGAAGGAAAGAAAATAGCTACCTCCTACCCTTTTACACTTCAATCATTTTTAGATAAAAACAAAATCAAAGCCGATATTCACACAATATCAGGATCGGTTGAGATTGCTCCAAACATTGGTTTGGCGGATGGTATTTGTGACATTGTTAGTTCTGGAAATACCTTGTTTAAAAATGGATTGAAAGAAACCCAAGTGATTTTAAAATCAGAAGCTGTATTAGTTAAATCTTCTAAACTATCTACAAGTGCACAAGAAATACTTGACCGTTTACTCTTTCGAATTAATGCTGTAAATAAAGCTAGAGATAATAAATACGTTCTAATGAATGTACCAAATGATCAAATTGCTAACATCAGTAAAATTTTACCCGTTTTAAAAAGTCCAACAATTTTACCACTTGCAGAAGAAGGATGGAGCTCCTTGCACTCGGTAATCAGTGAAAATCAATTTTGGGAAGTAATAGATGAATTAAAAAAACTAGGAGCTGAAGGTATCTTGATAGTTCCTATTGATAAAATGGTAGTGTAATGAAAACATATAAATATCCAAATAAAAAAGACTGGAACGAGTTAGTTACTCGACCAGAAATAAAAAAAGAAACACTTAACCAACAAGTACTAGAAATACTGAAGGAGGTAAAAAGTAATGGAGATGAAGCGTTATTTAACTTGGGAGAAAAATTAGATGGCGTGAGATTAAATTCTTTACAAGTTTCCGAGCAAGAAATAATTGACAGTATCAATCTTGTTTCCACCGAACTACAAGAAGCCATAAAAATTGCCTATTCAAACATTAAAAAATTTCATGAAAATCAAAAGGAAGAGGAGAAAATAATTGAAACTACACCAGGGGTAAAATGTTGGAGAAAATCAATTGCGATAGAAAAGGTAGGTTTATATATTCCTGGAGGAAGTGCACCTTTATTCTCAACCATATTAATGTTAGGAATTCCTGCTAAAATTGCTGGTAGTAAAGACATCGTGATTTGTACCCCCCCAGGAAAAGACGGGAAAATCAATCCTGCTATATTATTTACCGCACAATTGGTAGGCATTTCAAAAATCTACAAAGTAGGCGGGGCTCAGGCAGTTGCTGCTATGGCTTATGGAACAGAAAGTATTTCGAAAGTTTACAAAATTTTCGGACCAGGAAATCAATATGTTACAAAAGCGAAATCCATTATTCAACAAGAAGGGATTGCTATTGATATGCCAGCAGGACCAAGTGAAGTTTTAATCGTTACAGACGAAACATCTAATCCAAGTTTTGTAGCTGCTGATTTATTATCACAAGCAGAGCATGGAGCGGATAGTCAAGTTATTCTTCTCAGTAATAACGAAAAAATGATAGAAGACTGTATTCAAGAACTAAAGCTTCAGGTATCTATTTTACCAAGAAAACAAACCGCTCTAAAAGCACTAGAAAATAGTAAAGCAATACTTTTAGAAAACCCTTCCAAATGTATGGAATTCAGTAATCTTTATGCACCTGAACATTTAATTATTTCTACTGAAAACGCCATGCAATTAAAAGGTAAAATAACGAATGCTGGTTCTGTTTTTCTTGGTAAATATAGTTGTGAATCAGCAGGAGACTATGCAAGTGGTACGAATCATACTTTACCAACAAATGGTTTTGCAAGAAGCTATAGCGGCGTTTCTGTAGATAGTTTTGTGAAAAAAATAACATTTCAAGAACTCACAAAAGAAGGATTACTAAAAATTGGGGAAACCATTGAAATTATGGCAGAAGCAGAACAATTAATAGCTCACAAAAATGCTGTTTCCATAAGGTTAAAAGAAATAAAAAATGTTTGATATAAATAAAATAGTTCGAAAAAATATACTTGAGCTCGAAAAGTATTCTAGTGCAAGAGATGAATTTTCAGGAAAAGAAGGTGTGTTTTTAGATGCAAATGAAAATCCATTTGGTCGATTGAACCGCTATCCTGATCCATATCAAGTTGAACTTAAAAGTAAACTTGAAAAATTAAAAGGCATCAAAAGTTCCTCCATTTTTATAGGCAATGGAAGCGATGAAATTATAGATATCGCTTTTCGTATATTTTGTAATCCTGGAAAAGATAAAGCATTGACATTTACACCTACCTATGGAATGTACACTGTTTCAGCAGCAATAAACCAAGTAGAACTGATGCAGATTCCTTTGAATAATGAGTTTCAAATTGATCTGAAACAAGTAGAAGCCTTTTTAGAGGATGAAAACCTTAAGTTGATATTCATTTGTTCTCCAAATAATCCAACAGGAAACATTATAAATAAAAACGATATTATTTCAATCCTCAAGAAGTTTAAAGGAATTGTAATAATTGATGAAGCCTACATTGACTTTTCGGAGAGTGAATCATTAATTAGTCTTTTAAATGAATATCAAAATTTAATTATTAGTCAAACATTTAGTAAGGCATGGGGCCTTGCAGCAGCAAGAGTTGGAGTTGCTTATTCATCTGAAACTATTACTTCCTTATTCAACAAAGTAAAACCACCATATAACGTGAGTAAAATGAATCAATTATCAGCTATTGAAGCAATAGAGAACGAAATAGATTTTAAACAAAATGTGCACATCATTCTAAAAGAAAAAGAACGCTTAAAAAATGAATTGATACAATTAGCATTCGTGAAAAAAGTGTATCCTTCAGCTGCAAATTTTTTCTTGGTAGAAGTATCTGATGCCGAGCTACTTTATAACCAATTGATTGAACAAAAAATCATTATTAGAAATAGAAATAAACAAGTTAAAAACACGGTAAGAATTACGATTGGATCAACCGAAGAAAATAACCGTTTAATTAACGCTTTAAAAAAAATAAAATGAAAAAAATACTTTTTATAGATAGAGATGGTACGCTTGTCATTGAGCCACCAATAGATTTTCAATTAGATTCTTTTGAAAAATTAGAATATTATCCTGAGGTTTTTCAATGGTTATCTAGAATCGTAAAGGAATTGAATTATGAATTAGTTATGGTTACAAATCAAGATGGATTAGGTACTAAATCATTTCCTGAAGAAACTTTTTGGCCTGTGCAAAATAAGATTATTCAAGCATTTAAAAATGAAGGAATTGAATTTACTGAGATTTTAATTGATAAAAGTTTTCCTGAAGATAATGCTCCGACGAGAAAACCTCGCACAGGTATGCTTCAAAAATACATTTATGGTTCGTATGATTTAGAAAACTCTTTTGTAATTGGAGACAGAAACACAGATATAGAGTTAGCTGAAAATTTAAATGCCAAAGGGATTTTTATTGGAAAAGAAAATGAAACTGCTGTTTTAAGTACTACAAATTGGTCTGAAATATATAATTATTTAAAGGAAATCCCACGACAAACTAAAGTCATTAGAACAACAAAAGAAACGAATATTTCTGTAGCTATTAATTTAGATGGTAATGGAAAATCTACTATTCAAACTGGTATTGGTTTTTTCGACCACATGCTAGAGCAGATTTCAAAACACGGTGAAATTGATTTAACCATTCAAGTTCAAGGAGATTTAGAAATTGATGAGCACCATACCATTGAAGATGTAGCCATTACTTTAGGTGAAGCATTTACAAAAGCTTTAGAAAACAAAAAAGGAATTCAACGTTACGGATTTTTGTTACCAATGGATGATTGTTTAGCACAAGTTGCGATTGATTTTGGAGGGAGACCATGGTTAGTCTGGGATGCACTATTTAAAAGAGAAAAAATAGGCGAAATGCCTACAGAAATGTTTATGCACTTTTTTAAATCTTTTAGCGATGCTGCAAAATGTAATTTAAACATTAAGGCAGAAGGAGAAAACGAACACCACAAAATTGAAGCAATCTTTAAAGCTTTTGCTAAAGCTATCAAAATGGCCATTAGCAAAACAAACAATTTTAGCATACCAAGCACAAAAGGAACAATATGATTGCAATTATAAAATACAATGCAGGAAATATACAATCGGTTCAAAACGCTTTGAATCGACTTGGAGTTGAAAGTGTTATTACAGACGATAAGACTACCATCTTAAATGCTGATAAAGTTATTTTTCCAGGAGTTGGAGAAGCTAGTTCTGCAATGAATTATTTAAAAGAAAGAGAATTAGATGAAGTCATTCGCTCGATTAAACAACCATTTTTGGGGATTTGTTTAGGACTACAGTTAATGTGTAAATATTCGGAAGAAGGAAATACTGATTGCTTAGGAATATTTGATACGAAAGTGAAACTATTTCCTCCTAAACTTAAAGTACCACACATAGGTTGGAATAATTTTAAAACCTCTGACGTGGAACTTTTTAAAGGAATTAGGTCATCCGAAGATTTTTATTTTGTTCACAGTTACTATGCTGAACTATGCGAAGAAACAATTGCTGTAACAGATTATATAAACTCGATAAGTGCAGCTCTTCAAAAAAACAATTTTTATGCGACTCAATTTCACCCAGAAAAATCAGCAAGTGTAGGAGAAAAATTATTAAAAAACTTTATAAAATTATGAGAATTATTCCAGCAATTGACATCATAGAAGGAAAATGTGTTCGCTTAACAAAAGGAGATTATTCGACACAAAAAACATACAATGAAAACCCTTTAGAAGTTGCAAAAGCTTTTGAAGATAATGGAATTAGGCATTTACATTTAGTCGACTTGGATGGGGCAAAATCCAATAAAATAGTAAACTATAAAACCTTAGAAGAAATTTGCTCAAAAACAACGCTTCAGGTAGATTTTGGTGGTGGTCTAAAAACAGACGATGATTTAAGAATAGCGTTTGAATCAGGCGCAAATCAAGTTACAGGAGGTAGCATAGCTTTGAAGAACCCTGAACGATTTGAAAAATGGCTGAAAAAATATGGGGCTAAAAAAATCATATTAGGAGCTGATTGTAATAATCGAAAAATAGCAACCTCTGGATGGTTAGAAACTTCATCAACAGATGTCATCGAATTTATTGATGCTTATTCTAAAAAAGGGATAGAGTATGTGATATGTACTGACATTTCAAAAGACGGAATGTTAGCAGGAACTTCTAATGCACTCTATCAAGAAATACTAGAAATATCAAAAGTTAAATTAATAGCAAGTGGTGGGGTTTCAAAAATGGAGGATTTAATAACACTAAAAGAAATAGGTTGTGAAGGAGCAATTGTAGGTAAAGCTTTTTACGAAGGTCGAATTTCTTTAAAACAACTTCGAGAATTATGTTAAAAAAGAGAATTATTCCATGTTTAGATATTAAAGACGGGAGAACAGTTAAAGGAATTAATTTCGTTGACATCAAAGATGCTGGAGACCCTATTGAATTAGCTAAAAAATATGTCGAGCAAGGAGCTGATGAATTGGTTTTTTTAGACATTACTGCAACTGTTGAAAAACGTAAAACGTTATTAAAACTAGTCTCTCAAATTGCAAAAGAGATCAACATCCCATTTACAGTAGGTGGAGGTATCAATTCTGTTCAAGATGTTGCAAACCTGATTCAAGCAGGTGCAGATAAAGTGAGTTTAAATTCATCTATCGTGAAAACACCTAGTTTAATCACTGAAATAGCTAATGAATTTGGAAGTCAGTGCATAGTAGCAGCTATAGACACTAATTTCATAGGTAATGAATGGAAAGTATTTACTCACGGCGGAAGAACCGAAACTTCTTTAAAAACAATTGAATGGGCAAAAAAGTTAGAAAACTTAGGAGCTGGAGAAATTCTTTTAACCTCCATGACGAGCGATGGTACAAAAGCTGGTTTCTCACTACAAATAACAAACGAAGTAGCTAAAAACATAAACATTCCAGTTATTGCTTCAGGTGGAGCTGGTGAAATGAAACACTTCAAAACTGTATTCGAAAAAACAGAGGCAACAGGAGCACTTGCAGCTAGTATTTTCCACTTTGGGGAAGTTACTATTCCAGACTTAAAAAATTATTTAATAGAACAACAAATACCTATAAGAAAATGAATATCGATTTTAAAAAAGGGGACGGACTGGTTCCTGTTATCATTCAAAATGATGCTACGCTTCAAGTTTTAATGTTAGGCTATATGAACGAAGAAGCATTTAACAAAACACTTCAAGAAAAGCGAGTTACTTTTTTTAGTCGAACAAAAAATAGGCTTTGGACGAAAGGAGAAGTTTCAGGAAATTTTCTAGAACTTGTCAAATACGATATTGATTGTGATAATGACACTCTTTTATTCATGGTCAACCCAAAAGGTCCGACATGTCACCTAGGAACGACTTCTTGTTTTCCAAAAGAAAAAACAAAAGGTTTTACTTATGAGTTAGAACAAATTATTTCTACTAAAATTGATGAAGACGATAAAGACTCTTATACCAATAGCCTTTTTAAAAGAGGGATTAATAAAGTAGCACAAAAAGTAGGAGAAGAAGCCGTTGAATTGGTTATTGAAGCTAAAGATGATAATATGGATTTATTTAAAAATGAAGCTGCTGATTTATTGTACCACTATTTGATTCTTTTGAAAGCAAAAAACATTAGTCTAAAAGAAATTGAATCTATTTTGAAAGAACGAAATAAAGGTTAATTATTTTGTCAATATTGGTCTTAAAAACTTTAACTTTATGAATAAACAAATTTGAAGGAAAATGTCAGATAAATATTACCATACAAAGGAATCTGTAGAAGAATATATCAAACTTGCGGAAGGTGTAAATGGTTCATCTTTAATTGAAAAACTAAGAAAGGTTTTAAAGTCAGGTGCAAATTTGTTAGAACTTGGATCTGGTCCAGGTTCCGATTGGAAAATATTATCTGAAACCTTCAACGTAACAGGTTCTGATAATTCAAACGAATTCATTCAACATCTATTAAGTAGTTTCCCAAATGGTAAGTTCGAGAAAATAGATGCAGTATCGATTGAAACAACTAAAACATTTGATGGAATTTTTTCAAATAAAGTATTACATCATCTGAAAGATGAGGAGTTAGTTGAATCCATTAAAAGGCAAAGTGAGGTACTTTCCAGTGAAGGTATTGTTTGTCATTCTTTTTGGCTTGGTAAAGGTTCAGAATTTTTCAAAGAAATGTTTGTTAACTACCATGAAGAAAAAGAGTTAAAAGAGTTGTTCTCTAAACAATTCGATATTATTTCATTAGATAAATATGATGAATTTGATAAAGATGATTCTATTTTAATCATTGCTAGAAAGGTAAAATAATGAAGTTCTGTTTATTTACGATAAGTTTTTTTATGCTATCGTATTCCTTTTCACAAAATAAAACAGATAATAACAGGTCTGTTTATTTTGAGCTTGCTGGAAGCGGAGGAATTGCTTCCATCAACTATGAAAAAGAATTTATCGTCAAACCTAAAAGTACGTTTGTTTGGAGAACAGGATTAAGCTTTGCACCTATCGATAAAAACAATGGTACTGGCATTGTATTCCCTTTTATGGTTCATTGGATAAAAGGAGAAAATGCACATAAACTAGATATTGGTATTGGACAAGGAGTGACAATAACGACTAGAGGAAGTTTTTTCGCTTTAACTACAGCTTGTATTGGATATAGGTATCAAACCCCTTCAAAAAAATGGTTTTACAGAGTTGCCTATACTCCACTCATCTCCTATTTAATTGACTTTCAAATTCAACATTGGGGAGGTATTTCTATTGGTTACACTTTAAACAATAAAAAGCAATGAAGTATTTGTATCTAATTTTATTGGGATTTATTGCAATTACTTGTAACAAAGAAAAAATCTACGATGGACCCAACTATATGGAGGATGACTTTGAAAACTATTCAGCTTTAGAAGATTTATTGATACCAGATGATGAATTATGGTCTTTCACACAATTAACCAGGGAAGGAAATGCAATAGCAGTAGATTCCTCTTTCGCTCATTCTGGAAATAAATCGCTTTTATTTACCGCAGCAAAATCAGATAATGAAGGTGCTTCAAAAACTAGTTTAGCTAAGCAAAATATGGCTTTTTGGAAAGGTGAAACCGTAAGAATAAGTGCTTGGTATTACCTTGAAGGAAATCAAAAATTAGACTGGATATTCCTTTTGGACTTAGAAGAACAAACTGCAATTGGAGCAGGTCCAGGAATGCGATTAGCATTAGTCGATAATCAACTAAGAGTTGAACATAAGTTCAATGAAAAGGATATTACACAAACAACAGCTATTGACTTCCCTAGAGATGAATGGGTTGAAATCGTTTGGGAAGTAAAACTTAATCGAAAGAAAAAGGGAACCGTAAAACTTTGGCAAAATGGTGAATTAATCATTGATTCGAAAGAAAACAATACACTTCCTAAGGACCTACTCTATTTCCAACAAGGCACTAAAGGAATGTATAGCAGTTGTGAAATTGGAATCACTGCTAATTCATCGGATAATGCTGCACGATTATGGATTGATGATATTAAGTTTGAGAAGGTTGATTAAGAAGTGGTAGATAATATCTTGCCCCTTCAGGGCTGGATTACTGTGTGTGCACTTCATGCCGATGGACCTCACCCATCGTTAAAAGATTAATCCCTTTCAGGGATAATCATGGCTATAATCAGAAGAAATCCTAGATGCTTTTCTTTGCAAAAAGTATTATATATAGTTTAGAGAAGCCCTTAAATCGATTAACTTCATCCAGCGATAATGTGATTACCACCTCCCCCTTCAGAAAACTCATCGTTATCACTAAAACATTCTACATAATTCATTACCCTGAAAGGGTATAATATCTTTTAACATAGGGAGCATCCCTATGTGATTACACACCCTATCATCCTCCAGCCCTGAAAGGGCTGAATAAAAAAACTACTCTAATCCAACAAGGCACTAAAGGAATGTATAGCAGCTGTGAAATTGGAATTACTGCAAACTCTTCTGATAACTCGGCTAAGTTATGGATAGATGATATTAAGTTTGAGAAGGTTGATTAAGAAGTTGTGGATAATATCTCGCCCCGTCAGGGCTGGATTACCCTGTGTACACTTCATACCGATAGACTTCATCCATCGTTAATGGATTAATCCCTTTCAGGGATACTCATAGCTATTATCAGAAGAAACCCTAGATGCTTTTCTTTGTAAAAAGTATTATATATAGTATAGAGAAGCCCTTATACCGATTAACTTCATTCAGCAATAATGTGATTCCCTCCTCCCTCTTCAGAAAACTCATCGTTATCACTAAAAACATTCTACATATTTCATTACCCTGAAAGGGTATAATATCTTTTAACATAGGGAGTATCCCTATGTGATTACACACCCTATCATCCTCCAGCCCTGAAAGGGCTGAATATAATCACACTTCAGCTATATTATCTTTATAATTTGATAATTCAAGTCTCTTTTTCTTTATTTTTGATAAAGATTAAAACTACAACTTCACAAAAAACTAATAACTAAAATATGGCTTCAGGATTTTTTGCTTTACTCGATGATATTGCACTTCTTATGGACGATGTGGCTGCAATTAGTAAAGTCGCTACAAAAAAAACAGCAGGTATTCTAGCAGATGATCTAGCGGTGAATGCAGAAAAAGCATCAGGATTTGTGTCAACAAGAGAATTACCAGTTTTATGGAAAATAACAAAAGGGTCTTTTTTAAATAAAATTATCATTCTTCCAATAGCCTTTCTTTTAAGTGCCTTTCTTCCTATTGCTATCGTCATTATTTTACTTTGTGGAGGTGTTTTTTTAGGATATGAAGGTGCAGAAAAAATACATGAATTCTTATTCCATAGAAAAGATAAGAAACTAAAAACTAAACCTACAGAATTATCTGAAAGTGAATTAATGGTTCTTGAGAAGAAAAAAATTAAATCTGCTATTTTAATAGATTTCATTCTCTCTGTTGAAATTATCATTATTGCTATTGGAACAGTGATCGAACAACCGATTGAAGTACAAATACCAGTTGTTTCTCTTGTTGCATTTCTTGCAACAGTTGGAGTTTATGGTGTCGTTGCTTTACTCGTTAGAATGGATGATTTAGGATTTAAAATAATTACACTTAGCGGAAACAAAACTAATTTGGCTAAAAGTTTCGGCATCGGTTTAGTTAAAAGTTTACCTATCGTAATCAGAGTGCTAGCTTTTGTTGGAACATTTGCTATGCTTTTAGTTTCCGGAGGAATATTTGTTCATAATATTCATTTTATACACGATCTTTTTGCTTCCCTCCCTTCTTTACTGGGCGAATTTATTGTTGGAACAGTAGTAGGGTTTATTGCATTATTAGTTGTTAAATTAATCATGAAATTAAAAAAGAAATAAATAGATGGACAAGCCAACTTCAGATGAATACAACCCATTTTTCAAGAATTATATTGATTTAGTTCCAAGTGGAGATTTAGTTTCTATGATGGATGAAAATTTAGATAGCATTACTTCATTCTTTAAGAGTATTCCGAAAAATTTAGAAGATTATAAATACGCTTCTGGAAAATGGTCTATCAAAGAATTGCTTGCACATATAATTGACAGTGAACGCGTTTTCGCATACAGAGCATTAGTTTGTATCAGAATGGATGATACAATCCTTTTACCTAGCATGAATGAAAACCTATATGTAGAGAATAGAGATGTATCTAATATCGAATTGGATTCATTAATAGAAGAATTTGAATTTGCGAGAAAAAACACAATTAAACTTTACGAAGGTATTTCTGAAAATCAATATAATTTTAAAGCTAAATCAGAAGGTGGTGATATAACTGCAAAAGCTCTTGGTTTTGCAATTATTGGTCATACCATACACCATAAAAATGTTATTAAAGAAAGGTATTTAAACAAGACCTAAATATTTTTCAAATAAAAAAATGGACTAATCTCCGAGCCTAATTTATTTTATGTGTTTTTCTTATCAAAAGTAAATTTTTAGTTTTGTAAAAAAAACAATGATTTTTAGCTTAGCGAAAAAAGACGTCGAAGAACTAAAAACAACAAATATTTTACCACAAACACCTTTTTGGGGAAGAGTAAAAAGCAAACAAGGGTTTACTCCTACTGGATTTGAACTCACTGTTTCTAGAAATCTTTTGGATAATAATGCAAAACGTCATGAAAAAAAAGAAGATGACATATTAGTTCTCATTAAATACATCGATAATAATAGCTGTTATGCTTATGTACCTTACGGACCAAAAATTGAGCCTGAATTTGAAAACCAAGGAGTATTCTTAGAACACTTATCCGAAACGATTAAGTCCCAGCTTCCTGCTAATTGTGTCTTTATTCGTTATGACTTAATGTGGCAAAATCAGTGGTCTAAAGAAGTAGAATATTTCGATACGTCAGGTAATTGGAAAGGTGCTCCCGAAAATAAAGTTCAAGAATATCGCGTAAATTTCAAAACAGAAAATTGGAACTTAAAGAAAAGTATGGGCGATATCTTACCTAAAAACACCCTTTTCTTAGATTTAAGTTTATCCGAAAAAGATTTACTTTCAAATATGCGATACAATACCCGTTATAATATTCGAAAAGCTTTACGCAATGGAATTCAAGTGAAAGAATATGGCATTGAGCACATTAATCAATGGTATAAACTATATCAAGAGACGGCTATTCGTCATAATATGCCTATTCAAGATGAAGAGTACTTTTCTAATATCTTAAAAAATCAAGATAATAGTAAAAATGGTGTAACTATAAAGATGCTTATTGCAGATTTTAAAGGAACTTTTTTATCCTCTATGTTTCTTGTTTTAGCAAACAAAAGAGCAACATATTTATATGGAGCATCTTCCCCAACAAAAAAAGAATTGATGGCTAGTTATGCTTTGCAGTGGGAATCTATTCGGATTTCGAAAGAATGGGGATGTACAGAATATGATATGTTTGGAACTGCTCCAAATCAAAATCAAAACCATCCTCTTCACGGTGTTCATGTTTACAAAAAAGGATTTGGCGGAAACCTATACCATCGAATGGGCTGTTGGGATTATCCTTTCAACCAACAAAAATATGATATCTTTAAAATTCATGAAATAAACCAAAACTCTTGATATAAAAATCCCGAACTGTTAAAAAACAATTCGGGATTTTTTTCATCTCTTAAACTCTTTATTTTTTCATCACTTCTTCAATCGAAGCAGCTGTATCTAAAACTGTTTTATTCAATGGAATTGGTTTCCAATTAAACACCTCCTCAGTTGAGGATACATCTCCATTAAAAGTATTTCCTATAAATGCTTTCATTCCTTTTAAATCGGCACTAAAATTTGCCATCAACTTTAATAAGAAATTAGGAGCTTCTTTGGTACTTACTTTATCATATCCATTATCTTTTAACATTTGAGCAAGCTCTTTAAAAGAATGAGCTTTTTCAGTCGCTACAATGAATCGCTTGCCATTTGCTTTTGCGTTTTCTAATGCTAATACGTGAATTTTGGCAATATCTCTAACATCCGACATGTTAATAGCTGCTTTTGGAAGCATTGGCATTTTTCCAGTAATCAAATTCTTAAACATGGTCATGGATTCCCCTGAAAGATTTCCGGAAAGTGTTGGCCCATAAACAGGACCTGGATTCACTACTACTAGTTCTAATTTATTATCTCCCTCTTGACTATTGATAAACTCCCATGCACTTTTCTCTGCTAGTGTTTTACTTTTTAAATAAGCAGAAGCATATTTAGAATTAACATTAGACCAACTATCTTGATTGATATCAATCGAACCGTTAGCATCCCCCAACATGGCAACCATTGAAGAAGTTAAAACCACTCGCTTAACTCCAGCTCTTTTAGCAGCTTTTAGCGCTCTTAACGTACCATCTACTGCAGGTTTAATCAAATCATTTTCATCTTTAGGTTCTTTTGTAACATAAGGTGAGGCAACATGTAAAACAAATTCACATCCTTCCATTGCCTTATCCCATCCAGCATCTTGCATTAGGTTTAACTCACAAAATTCTAAGTTTCCTTTCGGATCTACTTCTTTCTTTATCCCGTTTATTACCTCATCTGTTTTAGATAAACTTCGAACTGAACCTTTTACAGCATATCCGCTCTTCAATAATTCAGCTGCACAATGTTGTCCAACATATCCTGAAATCCCTGTTAATAATACTTTTTTCATATGTATTTTATTTTTTAATAAACTTAATAAACACCTTTACATCTCTACGTCGTTCACATTTACAAAAGGAGCTGGAATATTTTCCGCATCTTCATCGATCATCTGTAATAAATCACGTGTTATTCCTCTTGAAATATTTGATATTGGGACATCGTTCGGTGAGCCTTCAAAGGGATTTTCTCCAGTTAAACCAATTCTTAACATCGTATTAAACACCCAAATAACGATAACCGTAAAAGGAATATTTAACCAGATAAAATAATCTCCGATATAGGAATGTGATTTTGAAATTTCAATTCCCATTAAAGAAAATGTAGGAATAATAGCTAAAGGCAATAACCACATAAAAATATGAACAAAATGATATCCTATACTTGCATACTGCTTTGGGTAAGGAAAGTTTTTGATTCGCTCTGACTTTCCTTGTAATGCTGTTAATTCATTGATTTGTTGTTGGAAATTCAATAAACTAAAGTCCCAAAATCTCTTTTCATCCGTTAATTTTCTCAAATGCTTAGACTGTAAACTTAAAATCACATTAGGTTTATTATCCTTCGTCATCACATAATCAAATTCTTCCGTAGACAAGTATGGTTTAAGCTCGTCTTCTAAAGACGTTTCACTTTCAGGAACGTTATACACAAAGGTTCCTTTACGATGCATCGATTCATAAGTAGATTCCCATTGTTTTTTTGTCCTCATGGCATACCTTAACGCAGTTAACCAAGCGATATGGCGATTGGTAATCGTTTTAACAATATCTTTTTCTTCTTTATTTGCTTCCGCTCTATGCATGTAAAAACTATCTTTCACATTCATAATAAATGACCTAGAAGTATTTACAATTCCTCCCCAAATTTTACGCGCCTCCCAAATTCTATCGTAAGCTGCATTATTCTGGAAACCAACCATAAAGGCAACAGCCGTTCCTATTAAACCTACTGGTGTTAATGGAACTTGGAGCCATTTTAAGTTTAGAACTTCAAATAATACCGTAATGATTGTAGCATAGCAAGTAAAGAAAATTATTTCTCGTTTTGTCCAAATTAAAACACTTTTAAATGGAAATCTCCTTTGTGTATACATCTTTTCTCTTTATTATATTCTACTTTGGTAAGTATACAACTCATGGTATCTTCCGCTACTTGCTAATAGATCATCGTGATTTCCTCGTTCCACAATATTTCCATTTTCAATCACCAATATTTGATCTGCCTGACGAATCGTACTCAATCTGTGGGCAATTACAAATGTTGTTCTGTTCTTCATTAAAACATCTAAACTTTTTTGAATAAACGTTTCACTTTCTGTATCTAAATTAGAAGTTGCCTCATCTAAAATAATGACTTTAGGATCTGCTAATAAAGCTCTAGCAATGGAAATTCGTTGTTTTTGTCCTCCAGATAATTTCACTCCTCTCTCTCCTATCACCGTATCTAACCCATCTTCAAAACGATCAGTAAATTCATTCACAAACGCTGCTTCTATCGCTGCTTTTAATTCTTCTTCAGTTGCTTCTGGTCTTGGAAATAAAATATTTTCTCTTATAGAACCTTCAAACAAAAAGTCATCCTGTAATACTACTCCTAAATGCTTACGGTAGCTTGTTAAACTTACCTTACCTAAATCAACCCCATCTAAGGTTACTATTCCGTTGGAAGGATTTAAAAAGGTTGCTGCTAAACCTGCAATAGTAGATTTTCCAGAACCAGAAGAACCAACTAATGCAGTTACACTTCCTGCTGGTGCCGAGAAATTAATATTATGTAAAACTTCTTTGCTTTCTTCGTAACTAAACGAAACATCTTTGAATTCAATATCCCCTTTTAATTCTTTTAAAACTTCCGTTCGAACAGACGGATCATCTTCTTCTGTCATGTCCATTAGTTCTTGTGTTCTATCCAAACCTGCCATTGCTTCGGTTAACTGACTTCCAATGTTACTCATCTGAACAATTGGTGCTATCATGAATCCAAGCAATAAGGTAAAGGATAAAAATTCACCTGTAGTCATTTTACCTCCCATCATGAAAAAACCTCCAATTCCCATGACAGCTGTTGAAGCTAAACCAATCAAGAAAGTGGACGAACTACTGATCAATGCGGTAGCGGTCAAGCTTTTCTTTACATTTTGATACAAACGATCTACACCGGATTCAAAACTTTTATTCTCTTGCTCTTCTGCGTTAAATGCTTTAATAACCCTAACACCTCCTAAAGTTTCTGTCAAACGACCTTGTACTTCTGCATTTATCTTTCCACGATCTCTAAATATTGGACGAACATATCCGAATGCTTTTAACATGACTACTCCAAAAATTAAGATTGGAATCAACACAGAAATCGTCATTAAAGGACTAATCTTAACTAATAATACAATGGAAGTTACTGCAGTTATCGTCCCTCCGATAAGTTGCACAAAACCAGTTCCTACCAAGTTACGAACTCCTTCTACGTCTTTCATTACTCGAGAAACTAATGCTCCTGATTTATTGTTATCAAAAAATCCGATTGGTAGTTTCATCAGTTTCTTTTGAACCTGTACACGCATTTGTGAAATCATCAATTGTGCTTGAACGCTCAACAACCTTGTCAAACCAAAAGAAGTTACTGCTTGAACTAAAATCGACAATGCGACAACAAACAACAAGAACCACAATCCCTGCATGTCATTATTTGGCACAATATCATCGAATAAATACCTACTTGAATACGGTGCTACTAATCCAGCTGCACTTCTTATAAGGATTAATAGTAATCCAAAACTTAACATTTTTTTTCTGGGCCAGATGTACTCTTTAAATGCCCATGAAAACGAAACTTTCCCTTTTTTACTCATGGCTATTGTTTCCCTAAAATTGAGCCAAATAATTTCAACTGACAATAAGGCATGAAGAGGATGGATGAATTGTTTTTGTTATAAGTGATATTAGAATTCATCTAAAGACACTTACCTCATCCATTGAGGATAAATAGGTATTTCTCAACAAATGAATGATCTATTAAAAATGAAATTATCCGTAATTTTAAAAGCATTACTTTTAGAAAAAAACATCATGAAATATTTTAGTACTGCCAATTCTTCTTCAAACAACTCAGCTGCTATCAAAATTAAAGATACGGAAGTTGCTTTTGGAATTACACCAGAAACCGCTACTTCTCTACCCAACCCTGCGGAATTATTTTTAGGCTCTTTTTGTGCTTGTGTCCTCAAAAATGTAGAACGCTTTTCACATTTGATGAACTTCACCTATTCCAACGCTGAAATAAAAGTCGATGCTACACGATCAGATAAACCTCCAAAAATGGAAGAAATCCATTATGAACTAACCATCTTTAGTGACGACGAAAGTTTAAATATTCCTTTACTAAAAAAAAACATCGAGAAATTTGGAACGATCTACAATACTGCTAAGGCAAGTTGTATAATTATAGGTGAAATTAAAAGAATAGAGAATAAGTCAGAATAAATTAAATCTTTTTACATTAAAAATTTGACCTTTAAACATTTACAAACAATATTTGAGCTGAAATAAACGATGAAATTAATTTCCATTATATTTTTAGGGGTAGTTTATTTCCCCTTAGCATACGGACAACAAATATCACTTGTCTCCAATCTTCACGATTCAATTTCAGAAACATCCGGATTGATCTATTTAAACGGGAAACTGATTACGCATAATGATTCTGGAGGTGAACCTTACCTATATGAGGTAGATAGTCTTTCAGGAGAAGTTAGTCGTTCTGTATTCATTGAAAACGCAACAAACGTTGACTGGGAAGATCTTTGCTCAGATGACACTTATATATACATTGCTGATTTTGGTAATAATAGCGGTACAAGAACTGATTTGAAAGTTTATCGTTTACTCATTTCAGATTACTTGAACAGTCCTAACGATACTGTATCAGTAGACACAATCAATTTTTCATACTTGGATCAGACTAGTTTTACTTCTAGTACGTTTTCAACAAATTTTGATGCAGAAGCAATCCTCTCTTACAACGATAGCTTATTTGTTTTTACTAAAAACTGGGGGGATAAATGGACGAATATTTATGCTTTATCCAAAACCCCTGGAACTTATGTGATAGAAAAAGTAGACAGTGTAAATGTTGAAGGTTTAATAACAGGTGCTACATACAATGAAGGTTCAAATACTATTTTATTATCTGGTTATACTTTTACCTACCCTTTTATTGTTGAGTTAAAAGACTTTACCTCAACTGATTTTTCAAATGGAACAATAGATAGGTATCAGGTATCAATACCATCCGGATCATCCATACAAATAGAAAGCATCGCTTTACTCCAAAACAATCAATATTATATTACCTCCGAGATTAACTCTAGTGATAACGCATCCCTTTACAGATTTGAAGTGACTAATCAGTCAACTGCTAAAATTAATACTATCAAACCAGTTACAGTTAGTATTTATCCCAATCCAACAAATGGAAACATTCATATATCTAGCGCTTCCAACTCTGAAGTTGAAATTACAATTTTGACTTTAACTGGAAAAGCTGTCTACTCTCAGTTTACATTGAAAAATGAAATTGATATCGACCTTTCGAAATTCAACGAAGGAATCTATTTAATTAGAATAGATGATGGTAAAGAGCAAATAATCACAAAAAAAATAACAAAGTTATAATCAATTTATTCTACTTAATTTTACAGAAATTTCAGCTGAATTATGGAACAAATACTATTTGATTTTCTATCGAAATATATTTCCCTTTCTGAAGAAGAAAAAGAAGCAATTATAGCTTTAAACATCTTTCGTCATGTTAAGAAGGGAACTATTTTACTAAAAGAAGGTGATTTTTCTAACGAAGGATACTTTGTTTTAAAAGGTTGTATTCGATCATATTACCTACTTGATGGAGAAGAAAAAACAACTGAGTTTTATACTGAAATGGATGTTTTAACTCCAAATTGTGTTACAACAAAAGAACCATCTAAACATTTTATTGCTGCAACTGAAGAAGCAATAATTACAGTCTCAAATCCAGATATGGAAATGGAAATATTTGAAAAATTTCCAAAGTTTGAAACTTTATGTCGAGTATTATCCGAAGAACTATTGACAAAACAACAAATAAATTTTGATGAGTTCAGAACATCCTCTCCCGAAGAAAGGTACTTAGACTTAACAAAGAAAAGGCCTGATCTTGTTCAGAGAGTTCCTCAGCACCAATTGGCTAGTTACTTAGGTATTAAACCTCAATCTTTAAGCAGATTAAAAGCAAGAATTATTCAAAAAGAGAAAAAATAAGTTCATTTGTTAACTTAAGTGAACGTATTCTGTCTTTCATCCTCTTTATTTTTGTTTCAATTAAATAACAAAAAATTAAAACGATGAAAAATAAAATTTTGACATTAGCGATTCTTTTTACTTTAACTTTTAACCTAAAAGCACAGCACAATCAAAAAGACAGTACCTATAAAGAATGTTTTGTAGGAACAAGTATGTTTTTTCTCGGTAATTTACTACCTGAAAATAAACCAGATTTTGTACAATTAAACCTAGGATATAGAATCACGAATAAAGATGTTGTTTCTATTGAACTTAAAACATGGAAATATGCTTGGTCACTTGGAATCCCTTATGGAGAATCTTTTGAAGCACCTGAAGAAAAATTTCCTGGATTCATTCGAGAAGCTGGATTTGCATTAGTTTACCAAAGGTTTTTATGGAAAGGTTTTTACGCTGCGATTCACAGTATGAATGCATGGCAGAATTTTGTAGATAACGATAGAAATAAAATAGATGATGGTTTTCAAATTTTCAACACTTATCGACTAGGTTATCATTTCAAACTATTCAATAATCGTTTTTTCATAGAACCATCAATCGCTGTGACTCATAGAGTTTTTCATACAGAAATGCCTAGTTCTTTCAAACAATTAGATGACAAATGGAATAAAACTTTTTTTCCTGAACCTGGCTTACATATTGGTTTTAATTTTTAACATGAGATTCTGTGTTAATTTCCAAATAAATAATCCAGCTGAATAAATTCAACTTTTTATATGAAAAAACATCGAAAACATTTACTAATCTATTCTTGTATTTGTTTTTTGATTATTTTCATAAAAAAACTTATAATGAACCCTTTTTGGACACAATTAATTATTCAGACTGTATTAAAGAAAAAGGGAGATAACTTACCTAATAGTAAACAAATTTATTCTGACTATAAAATAGCTAAAGCATATAGAGAATTAAAAATTTCCCTTAAGAGGTCCTTTAAAGATATTTTATTAATTACTATTGGTATTTTCTGTGCAGCATTTGGATTTAAAGGATTCCTTTTAACTAACCATTTTATCGATGGAGGTGCTACTGGAGTTTCCCTACTTATCTCTGCTTTAACGGATATCCCTTTATATATTTTAATTATTTGCGTCAACGTTCCTTTTATTTTACTTGGTTATAAAATAATGGGAAAACAATTTGCTTTAAAAACTACAATCGCAATTATTGGGCTTTCTATTGTTTTAGCAAATGTATCCTTCCAAAATGTAACTAATGACAATCTACTCGTTGCTACTTTTGGTGGTTTTTTCCTTGGTGCAGGAATAGGTTTTGCCATAAGAGGAGGTGCAGTAATTGATGGAACAGAGGTGCTTGCTATTTTTTTAAGTAAAAAATTAAGTGCTACTATTGGAGATATTATTATTGTCATTAATATTATTATATTCGGTTTA
>Ga0228614_1000129_pt1 | contig 47423 bp, 36 predicted proteins | sample 15DmetaG_FD_190531 | JGI IMG/M metagenome (GOLD analysis project Ga0228614, IMG submission 190531) | Seawater microbial communities from Monterey Bay, California, United States - 15D | ecosystem: Environmental > Aquatic > Marine > Coastal | place: USA: California | collected 2016-10-13
AAATTCTTAGCAGAAACAGCTGGTGCATTCACTGAAAAAGTATTTCTACAAAAAGTCACAACTGAAAATCCAAAAACATTTGTTGGTAAAGGTAAAATTGAGGAAATTAAGGAATATATAAATGCTCATTGTATAGACCTTGCAATATTTGATGATGAATTATCTCCTTCGCAATTAAGAAACATCGAAACAATTCTTCAAATAAAAGTATTAGACAGAAATAACCTTATTTTAGATATTTTCGCTAGTAGAGCAAGGACTTCAAGTGCAAAAACTCAAGTTGAACTAGCTCAATTACAATACTTACTTCCTAGATTAACTAATCTTTGGACACACCTGGAAAGACAAAAAGGTGGGATAGGAATGAGAGGTCCTGGAGAAACTCAAATTGAAACAGATAGAAGGATTATTAACACAAAGATATCCTTGTTAAAAGATAAACTTAAAGCAATTGACAAACAAAGTTCAGTTCAAAGAGGTAATAGAGGTCAATTAGTTCGTGTTGCACTAGTAGGATATACAAATGTTGGTAAAAGTACAATGATGAACCTTTTAAGTAAATCAGATGTTTTTGCTGAAAATAAACTTTTTGCAACATTAGATACAACTGTTAGGAAAGTTGTGATTCAAAACCTTCCTTTTTTATTAACAGACACAGTAGGTTTTATTCGTAAATTACCTCATCAATTAGTAGAATCCTTCAAATCTACTTTAGACGAAGTTAGAGAAGCAGATATACTTATTCATATTTTAGATATTTCCCATCCTAATTTTGAGGACCATTACAACGTTGTTAATGAAACCTTAGCTGAAATTGACAAAACGGAAAAACCTGTAATTTTAGTTTTCAATAAAATTGACTCCTATAAGTTTGTCGAAAAAGACAAAGACGATCCAAGTCCAATGCTTAAAGAGAATTATTCTCTAGAAGAACTAAAAAAGACGTGGATGTCTAAATTAAATGGACGATTGTGTGTTTTTATTTCCGCTCAAGAAAAAGAAAATATAGAAGAAATGAAGTCCATTATTTATGAAGAAGTAAAGCGAATATTTAAAATTCGTTACCCTTACAATAACTTTTTATACTAATTACATTAGTATTTAACATTAATTATCTATCTTTTAAGAAGATAAGCGCAACTTTAGTTTAACTTTCACGTTATTCTTAAGAAGAGATGAAAGTAATATTTCTAATTATATCCTTATTGGGATGCATTTATGCTTCTGGTCAATTAGTAACAAACACTTCTCAGTCACCTAATGCCCTTGTTCAAAACGTTTTACTAGGACCAGGAGTAACGGTTTCAAATATTCAGTATTACGGATCTCCTAGAGCAATAGGTTCTTTTACTGCAACAAATACAAATTTAGGTCTTGAATCAGGAATAATAATGACCACAGGTACTGTTATGAAAGATGGTAACGGCCCTCATGGACCTAACAATAAAGAAGATGCAGGGGTTAACAACAATGCTCCTGGTATTAACCTCTTATCAAACCTTGTAGATGGAACAACAACTTTCAATGCAGCTATTCTAGAATTTGATTTTGTTCCTTTAGCAGATACCGTAAGTTTCAACTATATCTTTGGATCGGAAGAATATCCTGAATTTGTGGGGTCTGAATTTAATGATGTATTTGCATTTTTTATAAGTGGCCCTGGAATTGTTGGTCAACAAAATATTGCTAGACTACCAAATGGTTTACCTGTAACCATAAACAATGTAAATAGTGGTTCTAACAGTTCTTACTTTGTAAGTAATGGAGACGGACAAACAGCACCTTTTAATAGTAGCCCGACTTTCATTCAATACGATGGTTTTACAAAAGTATTAAAAGCAGTTTCAAGAGTTGAATGTGGAGAACAATATCACTTAATCATTGCAGTAGCAGATGCCGCAGATGGAAAATGGGATTCAGGTATTTTCCTTGAAGCAAATAGTTTATCTTCTAACATTGAAACTAATATTACTAAAACTCTTTCTTATCAAGCTTACCCAGAAGATAATGCTTTAGCAGAAGGTTGTGTCAGCTCTACAATTACTATTGAAAGAAGAGGAAGAAATCTGCCTGCAACAACAATTCCTATTCTTATAAGTGGAACTGCTTCAAACGGTATAGATTACACAACAATACCCAATTCAATATCGATAGCTGAAGGACAAAAAATTGCTCAATTTACGTTTGAAGCTTTAGATGATTTAGAAACGGATCCTAACGAAACGATTAACTTAAGCTTTATCACTAAAGACGCTTGTGGAAATGAAGTTCCATTTCTGCTAGACTTTATCATAAAAGAACCCTCTCCGATATCTGTAACCGTTGAAAGCGGAGGTGTATTATGCCCAGGAGATAATTTAGAAGTTATAGCAAATATTACTGGAGGTGTAGGGCCTTTTAACTTCACATGGAGTACTGGAGAAAATACTCCATCCATTTTTGTCAACCCCACTTCGACTAGTTCTTACACTGTAGATGTTAGAGATAATTGCTTGTTAACATTAACATCTGCAACTGGAACGGTAAATGTACCTATTTACCTTCCGATCTCCCTAAATACAACTCCACCGATTACTGAAATATGTCCTTATATACCATACAACCTCGAAGTTAATACTTCAGGAGGAGCAGGAAACTATACTTTTAAATGGACTAATGATTATGATACTTTAATAAATGGTAAAGATTCAATAGTCAACGTAATCCCAAGTGAAACTACAAATTATTTTATCGAAGTTACAGACCAGTGTGGCGAAGTTGAAACTGCAAATACCTTGTACACAATTACAAGCCCTCCGCTTTCTTTGGATATAAAAGAAGATACTTTAATTTGTCCTGGAGACACCATTGAACTTTGGGTAGAGCCTAACGGAGGTGTGCCTGAGTATAGGTATATATGGGAATTTAACTTAGACACAAACAGTAGAACAACGGCTAACCCATATACAACAACAGAATATCAAGTAATTGTTTCCGATTCATGCCAAACTTTTACAGTAAATGGAAATATTAACATTGAAGTCATTGAGCCCACTGCTGATTTCACGCTAAATAGTAACTTAAGATTTGATAAAGTACCTATCTCATTTCAGAACTTATCAGTCGGAGGACATACTTACCTATGGAACTTTGCTAACCAACAAACCTCAACTCTAACGAATCCTTATCACACCTTTGAAGAATATGGCGAATTTGATATATCATTAATTGCTACAAACGAAATTGGATGTGTTGACACCATACAGAAAAAAATAAAAATTGAAGAAGCTTATTATGTATATATACCAAATACATTCACTCCAGATCAAGGAAGGTACAACTCTACATTTTACGCCGTTACGACGGGAGTTAAATCCTTAAATATTGAAATTTTTAATCGTTGGGGAGAGTTATTATACGAATCTGATGATTTGAATTTTGAATGGGATGGTACTTATAACGGTGTAGTTATACAGCAAGGAACATATATTTATAAAGTAAGATGTATTACAAACTCAGGAAGAGATCTTGATTTTTATGGACATATAAACCTTCTAAAATAAAAAAGCAGTTCAAAATTGAACTGCTTGAATATAATGAATGCCAAAGATTCTACCTCAATAAACTATAAAGATTTAGTTCTTCCTCCATCAACTGGAATATTTATACCGTTAATATAACCAGCAGCAGGAGAAGCTAAAAATGCAATCGCTGCAGCAACCTCTTCAGGTTCAGCTATCCTTTTCATAGGTGATTCTGAAGCCATTCCTTCTAAAATATCTCCAACCGACTTATTAACTTTATCAGATTTAACCTTAGCTAAAGATTGTAACCTATCGGTATTTGTTGCACCAGGTAAAACATTATTCACAGTAATATTAAACTCTCCAAGCTCATTAGCTAAAGTTTTGCTCCAACTTGCAACCGCACCTCTAATTGTGTTGGATACTCCTAAATTATTTAATGGTTGTTTAACACTCGTAGAGATTACATTTATAATCCTTCCATAGCCCTCTTCTCGCATTAAAGGATATAAATTTTGAACAAGAATATGATTACAAATTAAATGCTGATTGAAAGTATCAATAAACTCAGTCGTAAGTGCATCTCTAACTGGTCCTCCTTTTGGTCCTCCTGTATTATTTACTAGAATATTTACTTTATTACCTTCAGCAACCCATTTTTGAAGAGTTTTCTCCAATTCTAAAGGCTTAGTAAAGTCAGCAACAACATAAGAATGCTTTTGCCCATTTTTAGAATCCAACTCATTAATTACACTTTTTAATTTATCTTCATTTCGAGCAACTAAAACTAACGAAGCTCCTAGATGAGATAACTCAATAGCTGCAGCTCTTCCAATGCCTTGTGTACTCCCACATACAATCGCTACTTTATTTATAAGATTTAAATCCATTTTTTTCATTTTTTTGAATTACTAAAATACGTTTATTTAAATAATAAGTGATAATAATCAGTTATTATTAGTTGATTAAAGAGTTAAAAAGTTCTTTATCATTATTATTTTTATGAAAAAAACAAAAACATGTTAGCACCATTCAATTTAAATAAGTGGATAAATGAAAACCGAGATTTATTAAAACCACCTGTTAATAATAAAAATCTATATAAAGAAGCTGGAGATTTCATTGTAATGATTGTCGGTGGACCAAATGCTAGAAAAGATTATCACTTTAATGAAAGTGAAGAGTTATTCTATCAATTGGAGGGTGACATAACTGTTAAAATACAATTAGATGGACAATCTAAAGAGATTCAAATAAAAGAAGGAGATATGTTCTTGCTTCCAAGTAATATTCCTCATAATCCAATTAGAGGAGAAGGAACTGTAGGTTTAGTAGTTGAAAAAGTAAGAAAAGGAACTGATTTAAGCGATGGATTAATGTGGTTTTGTGATGAATGTAACCACAAACTTCATGAATTTAGGTTTCCATTAGAAGACGTTGAAAAAGATTTTCTATCAAGGTTTAAAGAATTCTATACTTCTAAAGAGTTAAGAACATGTGAAAAGTGTAATCATGAAATGGAAGTTGATGAAAGGTACATCTAATTTATAACCATAAGTTCGATTATTATTTTTAGGCACATTTTAATGGGTTATTATTAATACGTTTAAATTCTGGAATGTAATAATTAGTAATATGGAAAATATAGAAGCATTTTATTAGTTTTATATTTCATTAAACTGAAATGAATAATCCGATTTCAATTTATCTAAGTAAATTGACGTGACCAAATACTTGCTTACTCTCTCCGGAAACATCTTTATAAAAAATCTTCCAAACATACGTTCCAAATTGACAAGCTTCACCTTTAAAAGTTCCATCCCACTTCTCACTAATTGAATTAGATTCAAAAACCACTCTTCCCCATCTATCAAATATTAACATCTGAAAATTTGTAATGTTTATTCCTTTAGCTTGAAAGAGAGTATTCACTTTCCCATCTACATCAGGTGTGAAACTATTTGGAACATATAATTGCCCGTCATAATAAATCCTAATATCATCTTCCGTTTTACAACCATTCGTATCAGTAAAAACAGCTTTATAAACAATCTCTTTGTTTGGTTTTGCAACTGGTTCCATACAGTTTGTACAAGTTAAAAACTCTTTAGGAAACCAATCAAAATCTCCGTAGTTCTCTGTATAAACATTTATAAATATTTCTTCATCCCATTGAGCTAGATAATCATCCATTATTCTTATTTTAGGAGTATCAAATACTTTAACAATAATCTTAGAACTATCTATACATCCAAAAAAATCTTCTCCTATTACTTTGTAAATAGTATTAACATTTGGGTTAGTTGAATACCTTGAGGAGTCTGAAACAAAAGATCCGTCTTCATACCAATAATAAAGCTCCATACTATCTGCTGTTAAAACAATATTCTGTCCACTACAAAGAATTGTATCATTAGAAACTAACATGTTAGGAGCTATTAAATCAATGTAAACACTATCTAGATATGATCCACAAGCGTTAACGAAATCACAATAAAAATAACCTGGTTGAGATAAAATAGTACTTAGTGAATCTTTTGCAAAAAGAAGGTAATTTGAATTCAACGAATAATCATAAAATTCAGCTCCACTAAACTTCAAATACGTACTATCTCCAATACAATTTGTCAAAGTATCCGAATATAGAACTGGAGAAGGTACGTCTTTAAAAACATTTACAACAATTGAATCTGTAATGTAGCAATAGTCAATTGTTTTAGAAGTTATATAAATAGTTGTTGAAGTATCAAGATTAATTACTGGGTTCAAACTTAAGGAATCGTTTACTACACTACTAGGTCTCCATTGATGCCACAAAGAGTTTTCAATTGGTACGGAGAAGGTGCTACCAATACATAAAGAAGTATCCTTTAAATATTCAGGAATGACTGAATTAATTTCCTGACTTCTCACCTCAACCGTTAAAGAATCATTAAAGAAACAACCATCATTAGATACAATTTCTACTTTATATTGAATAGAAACAAGAGGTGATGCAATTGGTGTAGAACTTAACGAATCATCTAAATAAGTAGAAGGACTCCAAACCTGAGATAAACTATTTTCAATAATTAACTGTACAGACTGATTTTCACACAAAATAGTATCATCTGAGATTAATGGTTTAATATTAGATGTGTATAAATCGAAGCTAAAACTATCTTGAATACAGAAGTTTTTTATGACCAACTGAATAGTAGTATCTTGAAAGATGTTAACCTCAGTTATACTATCTGATGGATTACTAAATAAACCAACAGGTGACCATAAATAGGAATCACCTCCATAAGCACTTAATTCATAATCAACATTTGGACAATATAATGAATCTATTTCATCATGACCTATTTTTAAATCTAAAACCCTAACATCAAACGTTTTAGTTTTAGAAGAAAGACAAGATATCGTATCAGAAACTGTTAATGAAATAGTATATGATCCTGACTGAGAGTAAGTATGAGATGGAGATTGCTCATTTGAATAATTGCCATCTCCAAAATCCCAATAAAAACTATTCCCATTAGATGATACTCCTAAGAAAACATTTGGAGCATTTAGACATAAATCGGGAGCAACAGTAGTTCCATCGACTTGAACCGAATTTAATTCAATTTTAAATGCTGCTAAATTACAGTTACGACTTTGATTAGAAGAGGAATATACATTAGGGGTAGAAGTAAATCCATTTTCATTACCTCCACATGCTGCACAAACAGCATGATAGACTTTCCCATTTTTATCAAACCTACTTGTTCCACCATCTACATGATTTGAGCTAGACTCAAAACCTCCCATAAAAGTACCATATTTCAATTCAGTTGCATCTTTTTCAAGCACTGCAATATAAAAATTACTCCCATTAGTTTGAGTCTGAAAAGCATCCGGAGTTGTCTCAAAACCATTTGTTGTGCTATTTATTGCTCGATTGGATCGATTAAGGACTCCTCCCCAACCGGCCAAAAATATATCATTACAATTTGAAACTAAAAAGGCAGTAGGAGATATTTCTGGATAACCTGTTCCAGCACCTATCATAGTAGTCCACTCTATAGAAGTTAATGAAGGATTATATTTACGAATAAATTGACCGGAATTTGGAGTACCATATAATCCTGACGAAATAGTCCACTCCGTATCTGTCTGTCCATAGACATATACATTATTACTTTGATCTAATTGAACAAAATAAACTTGATCGTAACCAGCACTACCTACATAAGTTGAATTAATTACGTTTCCAGAATTTGCATTTAAACGAATTAAATAACCATCCGATAATCCGCCAAGATAGCCTTCTTCTTCCCCATTAAAATTTAAGATATCATCAGAAGTTGTACCTCCTGTAAAATAAACATCCCCGTTAATACTTTTTTGAATAGAATTTCCAGTTTCTTCTCTTTCCCCTCCAAAATAGGAACTCCAAGCTAACGCAGATAAATCGTCCTTTATTTTGAACACAACTGCATCTTGATCCCCTCGTAATGAATTTTGAATAGGCGATAAGGTGGGGAAATCATTTGATCTTGTTGTAGAAGATACATAGACATAACCATCATTACCATGTATTACTTCCCCTCTAAAAGCATCTCCGAAATTGTAATTTAAATCTCCTCTATTGAGGCCGTCATTTCCTGATCCACCTAGGTAAGTACTTCCTAATAATTGAGATCCATCGCTACTCAATTTAGAGATAAATAAATCAGAAGCAGAAAAGTACAAGTAGTTATTTATTTCTGGAGTACCTCCATTAAAAGAACTATCAAAACTATTAATTAAAATGGGGAAATTTGTAGAAGAAGTAGCACCTAAAAGATACAGATTATCATTTTCATCAACTACTAAACTATGTGGTGTTTCATTTCCTGTACCGCCTAAATAAGTTGCATGTAGTAGTTCTGAACCATCTTTATTAAATTTTGAAATTGCTAAATCAAAGCCATAAGTAGTGTAGCTAACAAATGGATTGATTTCTCCTCCATTAATTTCTTCATCAAAAACTCCTGAAGTAACTGGATATTCCCCTCCATCATTAAAAACAATTCCTGCTGCATATAAATTCCCATAATTATCAGGTGTAGCAGTCATCCCCCAATTATCAGCAGTGGAACCAGAAAAAGTAGAAAAAGAAATACTTGGATCGATCATTAATGGAGAAGAGTGATCATAATCATTAGGAAAATCAAAACTTATAATACTTCCATTTAAAACAAAATTAACTTCAACATACACTTTTTTATTGTTAATAATATTCCAAGCAATTGGCCTAGACTCTATAACTTCTCCAAATCTATTTCCTATTGCAAGACTACCGTCTTCCTTTAGCTTCAAGCTTGAAGCACCTGTAATCTTATATTTTATCTTTGATGATTTTGTATTCTTTTTAAGTAAAAAAGAATACTCTAATTTAGAATCCCTTCCATCAATTATTAAATCAATATCAGGGTAAAAGTCATTTAGTACAATTGAAGCAACACTCTTAACTTTTGATTTCCACTTAGTAGAATCTTCTCCAATAAAATAATTTCTGTAAAAATTAGAATTCTGTTTTTCTTCCTTATTTCCTTTCCAAGTAGATTCTATAAATTTTGTTTTAATAATCTGTTTTATCACACCTTTTTTACTTCTATGAACTTTCTTTTCATCAAAATTAGAATGAGACATAAGCTCTTTAAAGTTGTTTAGGTTATAGGTAAAACCATCATTTTCGATCAACATCTCACCCATTTCAAGATCCACTTTATAAAGAATACGATCATCCCATTGTCCCATGTTAGGGTTTAACCAAACAACATTATCTTGAGCTAAAAAAGAATAACTCAAAAACATTAATGATATTATGATTAAAATACGATTCATCCTAACTAAAAAGTTATGTATATTATAGTTTCACTTTGTTAAAATACTGAAAATTTTGAAGAAATATTCAATTTAAGAACAGTATCCTTTTGAAAACATTAAATTTGCAAAAAAACACCTTCAATAGTATACTATGAGTGATGCAATACAACACGAGTGCGGAATAGCTTTAGTGAGATTAAAGAAACCTCTTCAATTTTACGTAGATAAATATGGGTCAGCTTTTTACGGTTTAAAAAAGCTACACCTATTAATGGAGAAACAGCACAACCGTGGTCAAGATGGAGCTGGAGTTGCTAACATTAAATTTGATATGCAACCTGGAGAAAGATATATTTCCCGTCAGCGTTCAATTGATAGTAAACCTATTCAAGATATTTTCGAACAAATTGAAAAAAGGTTTGTTGAAATAGGAGATCAAAATCCTGATTTATTGAAAGATGTTGATTACTTAAAAAGAAATGCTGGGTTTACAGGAGAGTTATTTTTAGGCCACCTTCGTTATGGTACTTTTGGGAGAAACTCAATTGAAAGTTGTCATCCTTTCTTACGTCAAAACAATTGGATTACAAGAAACTTAGTTGTTGCAGGTAACTTTAACCTTACCAATGTTGATGAATTATTTGATGTATTAGTGGATATTGGTCAACATCCTAAAGAAAAATCAGATACAGTAACTGTTATGGAAAAAATCGGTCATTTCTTAGATGTAGAAAATGACAGGTTGTATGCAGAAATAAAAGATCAAGATATTCCTGAACTAGAAAAGTTTAAAATTATTGCTCAGCGAATTGAAATTGATAAAATACTAAAAAAAGCTTCTCAAAATTGGGATGGTGGATATGCAATGGCAGGATTAATGGGGCATGGTGATGCTTTAGTTTTAAGAGATCCTTCAGGAATAAGACCTGCATACTGGTATGAAGATGATGAAGTTTGTGTTGTAGCTTCTGAAAGACCAGTAATTCAAACTGCATTTAATTTAGTTGCTGACGACATCAAAGAGCTTACTCCTGGTCATGCATTAATCATTAAGAAAAATGGTGAAGTAACTGAAACATTAATCAATGAGCCACTAGAAAGAAAAGCTTGTTCTTTTGAGAGAGTCTATTTTTCTAGAGGGAATGATATTGAAATCTATAAAGAAAGAAAAAAACTAGGTAAAAATATTGTACCACAAGTTTTAGAAAAAATTGATTATGATCTTGATAATTCAGTTTTCTCCTTTATACCAAATACTGCAGAAGTATCTTTTTATGGACTTATTAAAGGACTTGAAGACCATTTAAATGACAAAAAATACAAAGCGATTCTAGAACTTGGAGCTAATCCATCCCCTGAAAAACTTCAGGAGATTATTTACCAAAGGGCGAGAATTGAAAAAATAGCTATTAAAGATGCTAAGCTTAGAACTTTTATAACGCAAGATGATTCACGAGACGATCTTGTAGCTCATGTTTATGATATTGCTTATGGAAGTGTAAAAAGAAACGTAGATACTCTTGTTGTAATAGATGATTCTATTGTAAGAGGAACAACCTTAAAACAAAGTATTTTAAGGATTTTAGATCGTTTAGATCCAGTTAAAATTGTTGTTGTCTCTTCAGCACCTCAAATTCGATTCCCTGATTGTTATGGGATTGACATGGCTAAAATGGGGGACTTTATTGCTTTTGACGCTGCAATATCATTACTTAAAGAAACTGGAAAGGAAAATGTTATTCAAGATGTTTATAACAAATGTAAAAACCAGGTTCATCTTCCAAAAGAAGAAATCAAGAACTACGTTAAAGAAATATATGAGCCTTTTTCAGCTGAAGAAATTTCAGCTAAAATTTCTCAACTATTAACTCCTCCTACAATCAATGCGAAAGTTGAAATAATTTATCAAACGATAGAAAACCTTCACGATGCTTGTCCGGATAATTTAGGTGATTGGTATTTCACAGGAAACTACCCAACACCTGGAGGAAACAGAGTAGTAAATAGAGCATTCATGAACTGGGTAGAAGGTAAAAACGAAAGGGCATATTGATATCAATTGTTAATGATTAATTTTTAGTGGTTAATTGTTCGATGAAATAAAATGAAGAAAAAAAACGCTGTATTTTTTTATGTATTAGGCGCTTATGTTGTTCTTCAATTTATTTGGTGGGGATTTCACTTAATTGAGTTAACTAAAGAACTAGATTCTCAACAGTCTATTGTATCTAATAGGGTTTTTATGATTATGAGTGAAGGATTTGTTTTCTTCACCATTTTACTTCTTGGTCTTTGGAAGGTTAGAACATCTATAAAAAAAGAGTTGAAATATTCAGTAAGGCAAAACAACTTTCTATTATCCGTTACCCATGAACTTAAAACTCCTTTAGCCGCCAATAAATTATACCTTCAAACTATCTTAAAAAGAGAACTAAGTCCCGATAAAAAAAAGGAATTAATAGAAAAAGCGATATCTGAAAACCTCCGATTAGAGGGCATGGTAGATAATATATTAAATGCTTCTCGAATTGAAAATGATGCTGTCCATTTCTATAAAGAAAAAATTGATTTAACATTACTTTTAAGCGAAATAGCAAATAGGTTCAATAAAATTCTTTCAAAAGAGGTTATTGAAATAGATTTAGAGCCTGAAATAACCATTGAGGGAGATCGCTTTATGATCGAGACTTCTGTGAATAACCTTCTAGAAAATTCTATTAAATATGCTGGTATAGAAAATTCTATTTATCTTTATTTAAAGGAGACAGAGGACGATGAAATTATTTTTGGTGTAAAAGATCAAGGTATTGGAGTTCCTTTGGAATACCAAAAAGAAATATTTGAAAAGTTTGTCAGAAATGAAAATGAAGAGACAAGGTCCCAAAAGGGAACAGGTTTAGGTCTTTTTATTACTGCTGAATTTATTAAAATACATGGTGGAACAATCTCCTACAAAGATAATTCACCAAAAGGTGCAAATTTTGAAATAATACTATAAAATGACAAAGAACTTTGGCTTAATAATCCTTGATGGATGGGGAATTGGAGATAAATCTAAATCAGACGCAGTTTTTAATGCGCAAACTCCATTTATGGATAACCTAATGAAAAGTTACCCGAATGCAACTTTAAAAACTAGTGGAGAAGATGTTGGTTTACCTGATGGTCAAATGGGAAACTCTGAAGTTGGACACATGAATATCGGAGCAGGTCGAATAGTATATCAAGAATTAACTCGTATCAACAAATCAATTCGAGAAGGTGACTTCTATAAAAACGAGAACCTTCTTAAAGCAATACATAAAGCTAAAGAAAAGAATGTTGCACTTCATTTATTTGGTTTAGTTTCAAAAGGTGGAGTTCATAGTAACCAAGAACACATTTATGCAATTTGTGAACTAGCTAAAAAAGAAGGATTAGAAAATGTGTTCATTCATGCTTTTACAGATGGTAGAGATTGTGATCCTAAAAGTGGTTTAGCTTTTGTTCAAGAATTAGAAACTGAAATAGCTAAAACTACAGGGAAAATTGCTTCTATTATTGGACGCTATTACGCCATGGATAGAGATAATCGTTGGGAAAGAGTTTCAAAAGCATACCAAGCAATGGTAAATGCTAAAGGAACACATTACAACTCTGCTAAAGAAGCGATTGAAGATTCTTATGCTAATAATATTACGGATGAGTTTATTGAGGCAAGTGTAATTACAGAAAATGGAGAACCAATTGCAACTATTAAAGAGGGAGACGTTGCTTTGTGTTTCAACTTTAGAACAGATCGTCCAAGAGAGATTTCAATTGCATTAACGCAGAAAGATTTTCCTGAAAATGAAATGAAGAAATTAGACCTTTCGTTCTTTACAATGACAAATTACGATACCACTTTCCAGAATGTTAATGTATTATTTGAAAAAGATAATTTACAATATACACTTGGCGAAGTTTTATCTAAAGTAGACATGACACAGGTTCGTATAGCGGAAACAGAAAAATATCCTCATGTTACTTTCTTCTTTAATGGAGGTCGTGAAGAACCTTTCCAAGATGAAAGTAGAATTTTAGTAAATTCACCAAAAGTTGCTACATACGATTTACAACCAGAAATGAGTGCATTTGAGGTAAAGGATAAAATTGTAGCAAAAATTAATAAAGACCAACCTAATTTCATTTGTTTAAACTTTGCTAATCCAGACATGGTTGGACATACTGGGGTTTATGAAGCTATCGTTAAAGCAGTCGAAACAGTTGATTCCTGTCTAAAAGAAGTGGTAGAAACGGGCTTAAAGCATGGCTATGAATTTCTTGTAATTGCAGACCATGGTAACGCTGATTTTGTTGTCAATGCAGATGGATCACCAAATACTGCTCACTCATTAAACCCTGTACCAGTAGTTTTAGTGACAGATCAAAAAGACATTAAAATTAACGATGGAATATTAGCAGACGTTGCCCCAACTATATTAAGAAGGCTAGGTGTTTCTACTCCGATGGAAATGACAGGGAAATCATTGGTTTAATAAATTAAATAACCGAATTTAAAGTGAAAAAAACAAACCTACTCTTTTGGGGTATTGTAACAATTTTATTCTTTAGTTACTCATATCAAGAAATCCTATTCTACCCTATTCACTCAATTCATTCTTGGAGACAAGCTGATTGTGTGTCGTTAGCTAAGAATTTCATTAACGAATCTAACTTATTAGAGCCATCTATTCATAACTATATTTCGGATGGAGGTAAGTCCGGTAAAACAGCTGGAGAATTTACCTTACTTTACTTTATCATTGGAAAGATATGGAATTTGACTGGGGTTCATTTATGGATTTATAGAGCAGTAAATTTAGGGCTTTTACTTTTTTCATTATTTCACTTATACAAAGGATTGATTCACTATTGGAAATCTAAATTTTGGAGCTTATTTACATCATTAATCATCTTGACCTCTCCAATTATCGTATATTATGGAAATAGCTTTTTAACAAATACAACAGGTATTGCTTGTACAATTCTAGGATGGAGTTTTTTCATGAGGTATAAGCAGTTAGATAAATCAAAATGGTTAGTAGGAAGTCTCTTTTTATTTACACTGGCAGGACTTTTTAAAGTAACGGCTGCCGTATCCATTATTGCTTTGTTTGGTGTTTTCATTTTTGAAGTTTTATTCCAAAAAAAAGTAAAACTTGTCTTTTTTAATAACAGAAAATGGTTTACCTTTTTATTATTCTTATCTTCATTTCTATTCATAGCCGCATGGTATATATATGCTGAAAAATACAATCAATCACATGGAGGGAAATATACATTTAATGATATATGGGCAGTATGGATGTTGGATGATGAACATTACAACAATGCTGTTCATTTTTTTAAACATATAACATACTTTCAACTGTTTCCTAAATTGATTACATGGGTTCTAGCTATAATGGCTTTATTTAGCTTTTATGCAACTTGGAAAAAAGGTATACAGTATTTTTTATTATACGTATTTCTGATATTAGGATTTACAACGTATATCATCTTATGGTTTGGAGCATTAGAAAATCATGATTACTACTTCATTAATCTTTTCATATTACCAATTATTGTTATTACAATTATAGTTGATTTTTATCTTAAAAAAACAAATGGTCTTATTCCTTTTAAATACAAAACCATTACTCTATCTCTATTTATATTAGGGGTTATTTACTCTTCCAATAATATTTCATTAAGGTATTCGGAAAAACTAAATCCTTCATACAAACTTTCGAAATTATTTAATCCACAAGGCCTAATTGATTTTTGGCATTGGACATCAAGTACCCAGAGAGACAAAGGGCTATTCACTATTAAAAACTACTTAAAAAAAATTGGGGTAAAAGAATCTGATTTAGTTATTTCATATCCCGATCCAACTTTTAACTATTCATTAATCTATTTAAATCGCAAAGGTTGGACATCTTTTAACAACAACTCTCATGATCCAAATATAGTAAGATCTCAAATTGATTTAGGTGCTAAATATTTAATAATTAACAAACCTCAAATGAAAGCAACGAATCAGAATTTAGATTCTTTAAAAACCTTCTTTCAAGATTCGGTAGGTTCATACGAAGCTTATACTGTGTACAAATTGTAAAACTTAGATATTACGTTAATAAAATTCGTAATCCATAAAACGCAGAATCTGAATAAAATTCGTTTCTACATCTCTGGTCAATAAAGAAGATAATAATTTCGTATCTACGTTATAAATAACTTGTATGTCCGTTACAAACTTCCCATTTCGGTAGATGTGCTTTTCTATTAAGTTCCCTAAATCGTCATACCTGTACAACCATTCTTCAGCATATTTTCCATCTACATTAGATAAAGTTCGTATAGCTGAAACTAAACCTTTACCATTATATTCATATTTCTTTATGGTTTTACTAGAAGTCATTTTAAGCTTTTCAGTAATATTTACTAGATAACCTAATGAATCATAATACTTTATTTCTTCTAAGTAAGGTAGATTATAACTATTAAAAACTGTCTTTTTCTGTTGTTGAGGATAGCTATTGTATTTCATCGTCTCTTTATTAATCACAAAAGACTTTTTAACCTCTTCATTCTCATCTAAAATATCTCTCCTTGTTTCGATAGTAATAATTCTTCCAAGGGAATCCAAAGTATAGTGAACTGTTTGGTAACCTCCATGGTCTTTTTTACGCACCAAAACTAGCTGGTTTTCTTTGTTGTATTCGTAGATGTTATGTACTGTATCTTTTGTACCATTATTAAACCTAGTCTCAAAAGTAGAACTCAAATGCCCCTTGTTATCAAAAGAATACTCACAACGGTAGGCAGTTTTTCGCATGATATCTCCAGCTTTTTTAAACGTATACTCTCCTTTTAACGCTTTCAATTTATTATTTAAAATAAACGTTTCATTAAAAAAAGGAATATCTGTAAAAGCATTACCAAATTGGTTGTCCAACATTTGAGCATGTAACGCAAATGAGATAAGAAAAGATATGGATACTAAAAATTTCACGGCACAAAAGTAAGGGATAAATCAATTAAGACAAACTCTATACCAATAATAATTATTTGGACTGATATTCTTAGTAAATAGATTAAAAATGTATGAGAAATTAAACTTATCGATGTATTACCTAATTCATTATAAAATAACACTTCCATTACTTCACTTTTCAGCAATCTCTTTAAACCTTTCTTTCACTCCTTTAACAACATCGTCTAAAGCGTTTTCTAAATTGATCAAAATCGGTTTCTCATCATTTTTTATCGTCAGTTCAACCTCAAACATTTTTACTTTTATGTCTTCGATATCTTCAAAAGCTATTCGTTTCTTTTTGTATTTAAGGTAATTTAAAATGATTTCATTCTCAAAAAACTCGATATAATAATTATTTTTTCTATTGTTTATACTTACCATAAGAAAGAAAATAAGTGTTTGTAGAAAAACTCCAGTAAAAGAAGTTGTTTTAAACTCTTTTGTTTGAAAATAATCTACGATGTAGAAAACAATAAATAATAAAGAAACAACTGCCAATACTTTAAAAACAATATTAGGTTTTTTGAAGAGGTGAAATTTTTCAGACATGAGATTTAATAAACAGGTTACAAGTGTATGATTAATAGATGCAAATATAAAAGATTTAATTAAAAATGGAAAGCTAATAACTTTTGAAAAAGGAACGTAAAACAAGTGAATAGAATTGTATTTTCGTTTTATAAATTGATAATGTTTCGAAATGAAAAAAATAGGGATCTTTTGCGGTGGTTATTCTTCTGAATACGATATATCTATTCAAAGTGCTACAACTATTCTAAACAATTTTCCAGATGGTTATGATGTATTTTTAATAACCGTAAAAAAAGATCAATGGACTGCTTTATATAAAGGAACAGAATCCATTATCAATTTAAACCATCTTGGATTTGAATACGATGGAAAGGAACTCATTTTAGATTATGGATTAGTCTACATTCACGGAAATCCTGGAGAAAACGGTAAACTTCAAGCATTTTTGGAAATGAAAGGTATTCCTTGTATTAATTCTGGAGCATTAGCTTCTGAACTTTCGTTTGACAAATGGTATTGTAATCAATTCTTGAAAGGTTTTGATATTCCTGTTGCGAAATCTATTTTCATGACAAATATTGGACAGTTTTCAAATGAACATATTATCAGTGAATTAGGTTTACCAATATTTGTTAAACCTTCCGATTCTGGTTCAAGTTACGGAATTTCAAAAGTAAAAAAATCGGAAAATTTAACTGCTGCAATAGAAATGGCTTTTAAAGAAGGTAGAACCATATTACTAGAAGCTTTTCTAGATGGAACAGAAGTTACTTGTGGTGTTTACCGAACAAAAGATGGCGTCAAAGCTTTACCTTTAACTGAGATTGCTACTGAAAATGACTTCTTTGATTACGAAGCAAAATATAATGGTAAAGCACAGGAAATTACTCCTGCAAGAATACCTGATGAAATTAAAGAAGCAGTTCAAAAACAGTCAAAATATATTTACGAATTATTACAACTAAGGTCTATCGCTAGAATTGATTTTATGATTGTAAATAACATACCTGTTGTGATAGAAGTAAATACGACTCCTGGTTTTGCTAAAGCTAGTATTGCTCCACAAATGATAGCTTGCGAAGGAAAAACATTAAAAGAATTTTGGACAGAGATTTTAGAAAAAGAAATAAGATAAACGTTATTTATTCGTTAATATTATTGCTCCGTAAACATAATAGATTATGATAGAATTTAGGCCACTAAACAATTTATCGGTTTACTTAGATCGACTAATTCAAGGTAGGTTATGGCTCAAAGTTATCATTGGACTCGTATTAGGAGCTATTCTTGGAATTGTTTTAAACCCTTCATCAGGTTTCATCTCGGAAGAAAATGGACATTGGATAGCAGATTGGTTAGATTTACCCGGACAAATCTTTATGCGTTTGATTCAAATGGTGATGATACCATTAATTTTCACTTCTATTATCTCTGGAATTGTAAGTAATACATCCGAAAATTTAAAAAATTTCGGTGTCAAACTTCTTTTATACTTCATTTTCACGACTTCCGTTGCTATCCTTCTTGGAATACTTACAACTCTACTTTTTAAACCAGGAAACTACATTTATAAACTTGGAGGCTTTCCTAACTCAACTACAAATAATGATTCACTCATTGAGGAAGAAAAAGTCAGTTTAATCGACAATATACCAAACGCGATTTCAAACTTGATCCCAAACAATCCTTTAGAAACACTTCTAACAGGTGAAATGTTAGGCATAGTAATTTTCACTATCATTATTGGTATTGCGATTACTCAATTAAAAGACAGTTCAGCTAGACCTATTATCCGTTTTAGTGAGGCGATTCAAAAAATATGTATGATTGTCGTTTCATGGGCTATGCGACTTGTTCCTTATGCCGTTTTTGGATTAATTGCCGCATTAATATCTAGAATTGGAATTGAAATATTTTTTGGACTAGGTTACTACATGGGGGTAGTTGTTATCGGTCTAATCTTATTACTTCTTTTTTACCTTCTTTTAATTTTAACGGTTACTAAAAAAAATCCATTAACCTTTTTACAAGCGATCAAAGAGCCACAACTTTTAGCTTTTTCAACTGCTAGTTCAGCTGCAGTAATGCCTCTTTCCATGAAAACTGCAGATGAAAAACTGGGTGTTTCTTCTAACATTAGTGATTTTGTAATACCAGTAGGTGCAACAATCAACATGGACGGAACAGCTCTTTTTCAATGCGTTACTACTCTATTTATGGCACAAGCTTATGGAATGGAATTAACGATGATTAATTTAGTTCTAATAACGGTTACAGTTGTTGCAGCTTCAATTGGAACACCTGCAATTCCAGGTGGAGGTGTTATTATATTGGCCTCTGTTTTACAAAGTTCCGGTATTCCTATAGATGGACTAATTGTAATCATAGGGATAGATAGAATTTTGGGGATGTTTAGGACAGTAGTTAACGTAACTGGGGATTTAACTGCATGTTTAATTTTCGATAAATTCTTTGGTAAAAAATAGCTCCTTCACTTTCTTTTTTCTTTTTGGAACTTCTTTTGTTTTACAATAAGCAAGAGCGACTTTATAATTTCGCTTTCATTATTAACTAAAACAAAGAATCATGAAAAACAGTAAGAAATTCTTAGCATTCATTATCTTATTCGCTAGCTCAATATCTTTTGGACAAGATAAAAAAGATTAAAAATCTCCAGAATTAATTGCCAGAAAACAGGTTGACAAAATGGAGACTAAATACAACCTAACAAAAGAACAAAAAGAAAGTATCTACTTGTTAAGAATTCAAGAAATAGAAGCAATTAAAAAACAAAAAGCTAACCCAGAATTAGATAAAGAAAAGGTAAAAGAAATCCTAAAATACCATCGAGAAAAACTTGAAAAAATTCTAACGGAAGAACAGTTAGAACAAATCAAAAATGAAAGAGAAAAAAGAAAGAAAGAACACCATAAAAAAGAACTCGAAAATCAAGAATACCACAAGGAATAAAGTTTAAGAAAAGCTGTCAAGATGTTTGACAGCTTTTTTCTTTTGTAGTTCAGTGTTTTGGAATTATCTTTACCCTATGAAAACAAAAGTTGAAATTCTAGCTCCTGCAAAAAACTTATTACAAGGTATGCTTGCAATAAATTCTGGAGCCGATGCTGTATATATTGGAGCACCTCAATATGGAGCTCGATCAAATGCCACAAACTCACTTGAAGACATTGCAGAATTAGTAGAGTATGCTCACTTATTCAAAGCGCAAGTTTTCGTAGTTATCAATACTATTTTATACGACGAAGAATTAGAAGATTGTAGAAAACTCATCTACCAACTCTACGACATTAAAGTAGATGCGCTGATTGTTCAGGACATGGCAATTCTTGAAATGGAATTACCTCCAATTGTTTTACATGCAAGTACCCAAGCTAATAACAGAGATCCAAAACATGTAAAATTCTTAAAGGATGCCGGAATGCAACGTGTTGTTTTAGCAAGAGAACTGAATTTAAGTCAAATACAAGAAATCCACGAATCTTCTGATGTTGAATTAGAGTTTTTCGTTTCTGGTGCCCTTTGTGTTTCTTTTAGCGGTAATTGCTATATGAGTGTTGCTGGAGGAGAAAGAAGTGCTAATAGAGGTTCTTGCGCGCAAAACTGCCGTTTACCATACAACTTAATTGACGGAGAAGGCAAAACTTTGATTTCAAACACTCACTTACTTTCAATTAAAGATTTAGATCTAAGCGATCAGCTTCCTAATTTAATTGAAGCTGGTGTCACTTCTTTTAAAATTGAAGGAAGGTTAAAAGATATAGTTTACGTAAAAAATAATGTATCCTACCTCAGACAAAGGTTAGATGGATTTCTAGAAAACAATGACCAATATGCAAAAGCATCTTCAGGAAGGGTTCTCTTCAATTTTGAACCAAAAATGGATAGAAGTTTTAATAGAGGTTATACGGATTATTTTGTCAACCAACGTATTGCTAAAATTGGTTCGTGGGAAAGTCCAAAGTCTAGAGGTCAATATATTGGTAAAATAGAAGAAGCCAATGGAAAAGGATATATTATTGAAAATGGTGACCTTCTAAATAATGGCGATGGATTGTATTTTCTAAATGAAAATCATGAAGCGGATGGAATACAAGTTAATGTCGTGTTGAACAAACATATTATTCCTAATACCTACAAAGAAATAAAAGTAGGAACTGAAATTTACCGTAATTCAGACGCTTCTTTTAATAAACTTGTAGAACGAGACGACAGTACGATTCGAAAAATAGGAATCACTTTAGAAATGAACGAAACAGCTACTGGATTCCAACTTATTGCTACAGATGAAGATGGTCATACAAGTTCTTCTTCACTTGAAATAGAAAAAGAAGTTGCAACAAAAGAAGAAAGTGTAATTCCGAACATTGAAAAGAATCTTTCAAAAACAGGAAACACTCCTTTTATAGTAGATAATTTAAAAGTTAACTTCTCAAAAAACTGGTTCTTACAAGCTTCTAAAATCAATGACTTAAGACGTTCTGTTTTGGACAAATTAATTATAGTTAGGGTAAACGAATATAAGGTAGAAGAATTTCAAATAACTAAAACAGATCATCCCTACCCTGTTAAAGAATTAGATTTCACTTATAATGTTTCAAATAAACTCGCACGTTCTTTTTACGAAAGACATGGTGTTACAGAAATTGAAAAAGCATTTGAATTACAATGGGATCCTGGAAAATCAAGGGTAATGACAACTAAGTATTGTGTGAAATATGAACTTGGAAAATGTCCTAAGTTTCAAAAAGAGACAATGGGAGAAAAAGTTGTTGAACCATTAACCTTGAAGCATGGAGAAACAGAATACAAATTGAAGTTCAATTGTAAACCTTGTGAAATGGAAATTTGGGAGAAAGATGCCGAATTAGAATTTGACGAAGAATAACAACTGTATTTATTTATGAAGATATTTTTAAGCATACTGCTTAGCTTTTTTATCTACACGACTAATATTGTTGCTCAGTATTGCACAGAAGACAACCGTTTTACTGAAAAGGAATACTTTTCAATAGCCCAAATTGACTCTACTTTTGATTTGACCTATGGAAGTGCTTTAAACTGGCAGAACTCAAATGAAGATTTAAAATTAGATATATATTATCCTTCAAAAAACCAAGATAATTTATCTGAACGACCTTTTGTATTAATCATTCATGGTGGGGCATTTTTAATTGGTGATAAAGCTGATTGGAGATTCGTTTGTAGAGAATTTGCCAAAAGAGGTTTTGTAGTTGCTACAATCAATTATAGACTTGGTTATGATGATAATGAATCTAATGGCTTAAAAAAAGCTATTTATAGAGCTCATCAAGATGCAAGTGCTTCCATTAGATTCATCATACAGAATCAAGACTTATATAAAATAGATACATCAGCTCTTTTTATTGGGGGAGGAAGTGCAGGAGCTTATACTTCTTTAAATGTAATATATACATCCCAACAAGAATGGGAGTACACTTACCCAGACATATCCAACTTACTAGGTGATTTAGATAACTCTGGAAATTTATTTAATCACTCTTATAAATTTAAAGGCGTTTTCAATAACTGGGGTTCAACAGTTGGAGCATTTATTGAGCATGAGAATATGCTTCCTATGATTTCATTTCACGGAGAATTAGACGATATTGTTGATGTGGACACCACCTTGAATGGGGTTTATGGATCAAGAAAAATTCATGAAGTACTTCTCGAAAACAATATATGTAGTGACTTAACGGTAAAGACAGATGGCGGTCACGTAATCTATTCAGATAAGGAAGGTAGTATTTTTAGGGTTGGAAGAGCAAGTTGTTTTTTCAAAAGTATATTTTGTGACAATTGTACTGATTTTTATTCTACCAATTATACACCTGCTAATTGCTCAGAAACAAATTCACTTTTAGAACAAAATGAAACAAAGCATTATTCCATCTATCCAAACCCTTTTAATGCTAACCTTAATATTAACAACCTTGTAGGAAATGAAAGTATCATTCTCTCAAACTACTTGGGACAACAGCTATATGTAGGACAAAACATCTCTGAGGTTAACACAAAAGAATTAAACAAAGGAGTCTACTTCTTGACTATCTCAAGCCAAAACAGAAAGGAAACATTTAAATTGATTAAAGAATAAGCCTTATTCTAAACCTCTTAATTTAGAGATGCTTGATCTTGTAACTTTTGAATTACAATGTCATTTAGCACTAAATGTGAGGCTAATGCTAATTGAGAATAGTTTTGAGAACTGTTACCAAAACTAGCAGCTTTTGTTCTCCACATTTCTGTGATTAACTCTTGTCCTCCTTTTGTAGGATTAATTTTAGCTACAACCGCTTTCACATTGTATGCTCCTGCATGGTAAACATGAAGAACAAATAACCTAAACCACATATCTTGCTCATTATAAGTAATACTATGTGCATCTAAAATTTTCTTAGCTTCTGGAATACAAATACGGCTGATTAACCTAGCAGACCCCATAGCAGATTTATCAAAATCGGTTCTTTCATCGACATGTTTATTTACAACTAAACCTTGTGATCTTGCCACACCCGGCATCAATTGAAATGCTCCATAAGCACCAACGTGAGATCTTTTAAGTTGTCCAGGACTTTCAATTAATAAAATAGCTTGAGCAAACCAAGGATCAACTCCATGAGTGATGAAAGCTTCTCTTCCTTTAGCTAAACTTGTATAGACATCATCAAATCGATAGAAATCATTTTTCCCTGTAGTTACATTAATTTGAGTATTTTCAGAAAGATTATACGCTTTTCTTAAGCTGTCTTTATATTCCTTTTTCTCATCTGGAGTTTGGTCCATCCACTCATCAAAAAGCTTTCTTTCTAGCACAGTTCTATCTTCAGCTATGTTTATTAGACAAGAATCTGGAGAAAGTAACATAATTTCTTTCCAGAATAAAGGCTGAGGTAAACAATCCCACTCCCCTTCATAAATAGACGTTAAACCAACAACAGCATGTTCTGCAACATCATTTGTAGTAGGTTCTTCATTGTTTTTTTTATCATCAGTAGAATTATCTACTAAGAAAAAAAGAAATAAGAAAGGAAAAATAAATGTTTGCATAGCTTATACGTATTGAACTTCAAACTTAAGAAATATGTAGCCATACAATTAAGCACATACTCTAATGTTATTCACTACAACAAGTTAACAAATTAAAACCAATAAATCTAGTGATTTCCAATAAAATTAAAATGGATCCAGCTCTGCCAATTCCATCCACCTAAATGTTTTCTCTTCTAAATCTTCAACTGTTTTAGAAAGTTCATTTCCTGCTTCCATCATTTCTGATGAAGATAAAGATGGGTTAGATATTTTTTCTGTCTGAAGTATTTTTAACTCTTCTAATTGTTCAATTTCTTTTTCCAGTTTTTTAAACTCCTCTTTTTCTTTGAAGCTCATTTTTTTCTTAACGGGAATTTCTTTCTTTTCAACTTCAACAGCTTCTTTTGCTTTTTTGGTATCAATCTGATTTTGTTTCCGCTCTTCTTTTAAGTTAGAAGCTAATACTTTTCTGTACTCTGTGTAATTCCCAAAAACATCTTTTATTTCACCTGTACCATCAAAAACAAAAAGATGATCAACCATCTTATCCATAAAGTATCTATCATGACTTACTACAATTAGACAACCTTGAAAGTTTCTAAGGTAATCTTCTAGCACACTCATTACAAAGATATCGAGGTCATTTGTAGGCTCGTCTAATATCAGGAAGTTAGGATTCTGCATCAAAACAGTCATCAATTTAAGACGACGTTTTTCTCCTCCACTTAACTTATATACAAAATTATGTTGCATATCTCTAGGAAAAAGAAACTTCTCTAAGAAATGAGCAGCTGTCATTGTTTTTCCTTTCTCTAAAGGAATAAATTCTGCTATATCACGTATAACATCAATCACCTTCTTATTTTCATCAACTTTAATCAACTCCTGATTAAAATATCCAAAAACGATGGTATCTCCAATGGCAATTGTTCCTTTATCTAAAGGTTCAAAACCTTGAATCATATTCAAAAAAGTAGACTTTCCTGTTCCGTTGTTCCCTACAATTCCGACTCTTTCTTTTCTTTTAAAGACATAAGAAAAATTATTAATAATTTTCTTATCTCCAAAAGCCTTATTCATTTTATGAATCTCTAAAATTTTAGACCCTAAACGTTCCATTTTAACTGGAATATCTAATTCGTCTTCATTTATTCTTTGAGAGGCTACTGACTTTAAATCTTGGAAAGAATCTACACGAGCTTTTTGTTTAGTTCCTCTAGCTTTTGGCTGTCTTCTAATCCAATCCAACTCTTTACGCATTGTATTACGCGCTTTATCAATCGTTGAACCTAATTGTTCTTGTCGTTCAGCTTTTTTCTCTAAATAATAAGAGAAATTACCTTTGTATTTATATATTGTTTGATCTTCTAATTCTAAAATCGTATCACATACCACTTCTAAAAAGTAACGATCGTGCGTCACCATAAGAATAGTTGATTTTGATTTTGAAAGGTATTCTTCCAACCATTCAATCATATCTAAATCTAAATGATTGGTAGGCTCATCTAAAATTAAAAAATCTGGCTCTCCAATTAAAACTTTAGCTAGAGCAACTCTTTTCTTTTGCCCACCAGATAAACTTCCTATAGATTGTGTGGTATCCTCAAGTTTTAAAACAGCTAAAATTTGATGAACACGATTTTCAATGTCCCATGCATTTAATTCCGTAATCGCTTCAAAAGAATCTGCAATAAGGCTCTCGTCTCCTGACGCCATTGCAAGGTTATACTTTTTCACCGCTTGTAATTCTGGAAGGTCATGAGAAAATACTTCTTCCATTATTGTATGCTCTGGATTTAAGTTTTCCGACTGTTCCATAAAAGCAACACGCATCCCATTTCGGAAAACAATTCTTCCATCATCCACTTGGTCTAAATCAATTAAACACCTCAAAAGAGTTGTTTTTCCACTACCATTTTTTGCAACAATAGCTACTTTTTGACCTTGCTCTATTCCAAAAGATAAATCTTTAAAAATTACTCTTGCACCAAAAGTTTTGGTGATGTTCTCTACTGAAAGAAGATTCATCTATCTTAATCTGTTTAATGAGTCTAACAAATGAAGGTCTTTTTTAATTCCCTTTTGTGCTAGAAACAGTGCAGGAAAACCAAGAATAATAAAATACATTCCAGGAGCAAATTGGTACTTAAAATCGGCTACTAAAGAATTATCAATTAAATTATAATTAATCAAAAACACTACAACCAAACTCACTATAAAGACACCATAAACCAAAAGCAAAAGCTTTACTAATTTTAATTGACTCTTTAGTTTTTTATATGAAAAAATGGTTACCACCAACAACACTATCAATAAGATGATAAGCATAAATAGAGGAATATTTTTAATCATTTTAACTTCTGCACCCGGAGTTTTATTAACTATGCCGTATGCATTTAACACATGCATTTTCTCACCTATTAAATAAAAAATATCCCCTCCAAATTGAACAACAGAAAGGCAAATAATTGAAATTAATAAATAAAGGGTTTGAATTCTTTGTATCATATCATTAAGTTTTGTCTAAACACAAAGATAGTAAGAAGTTACTAATTCTACTCTAAATCAAGATTAGAATGAAAAAGTTGATGTATTCCTCAAATAAAAATCTAATATTACCATTGCAGCCATTGACTCTACAATTGGAACAGCTCTTGGGACAACACATGGATCATGTCTCCCCTTTCCTTGTACTTGAACTTTTTCACCTTCTTTGTTAATCGTTTCATAAGCTTGAATCAATGTTGCAACAGGCTTAAAAGCTACTCTAAACTCAATAGGCATTCCGTTGGAAATTCCACCTTGAATACCACCACTGAAATTAGTTTGTGTAGTTCCATCAGAATTAAAATAATCGTTATGATCACTACCTTTCATCTCAACCCCTGAAAACCCAGACCCTATTTCGAATCCTTTAGCGGCATTAATGGATAACATCGCTTTCCCTAGTTCAGCATGTAATTTATCAAAAACAGGCTCTCCTAATCCAATTGGAACACCCAAAACTTCACATTTAACACAACCTCCGATAGTATCTCCTTGTTTCTTTATTTGTTTAATTAAAGTCTCCATCTCAGCTGCTTTACTTAAATCTGGACATCTTACCGGATTAGCTTCAATATTAGAAAATTGAAGACTACTCCTCTCTTCATCAGAAAGAACTATATGACCAACTTGATCAACATAGGTTCTAAATTGAATCTTTTTTTGAGCTAAGATCTGTTTCGCTAAAGCTCCAGCTACAACTCTACAAGCTGTTTCCCGAGCACTTGACCTTCCTCCTCCTCGATAATCTCTTATTCCATACTTTTTTTCATAAGTATAATCCGCATGAGAAGGACGAAAACTATCTTTGATATGAGAATAGTCTTTTGACTTTTGGTTTTGATTTTGAATTATGAAACCGATTGAGGTACCAGTAGTTTTACCTTCAAAAACACCTGATAAAAACTGAACTTTATCAATCTCTTTTCGTTGGCTTACAATAGCAGATTGACCAGGCTTTCTTTTATCTAGCTCAACCTGAATAGCATCAAAATCAATTGAAACATTGGAAGGTACGCCATCAATCACCCCTCCAATAGCTTCACCGTGAGACTCTCCAAAAGAAGTTAATTTAAAAATTGTTCCAAAAGAAGAACCCGCCATAAAGTATTATTTACAAATTGTATCTTGTGTAACTTTTAAAATCTCTCTTACCTCATCCATTGTTGGTGCCTCCGCATAAGTTCTAAGAACAGGCTCTGTTCCTGAAGGCCTAATCATCATCCAACGGTTGTCATCAAAGAAATACTTAAAACCATCTATCGTTTTTATATTATCCACTTTATATTTCCCAAAAGAGTTAAACTCTCCAGCTTTACAAGCACTAATAATACTTTGCTTAAGGTCTTCTGTAATATGAAGATCGTTACGTTCAAACTTAAAAGCTCCAACTATATCGTATACTTCTTGAATTAAATCGTCTAAAGACTTTCCAGATTTAGCCATGAACTCCCAAATAATCAAGCCCATCCAAACCCCATCTCTTTCTGGAATATGTCCTTTTACAGCAATACCCCCTGATTCTTCCCCTCCAATAAGCACATCTTGTTCCACCATCATACTAGCAATGTACTTAAATCCAATCTTAACCACTTCGTTTGGTAAGTTATAATGATTCGCCAATTGCCCAACTCTTGGAGTACAACTAAAAGCAGTTACAACTTTTCCGGATAAACCTTTATATTTCACAAGGTAATGCATCAATAAAAGTATTAAATGATGAGAATCAACAAACTCTCCTTTACCATTATATAATCCTATTCTATCTGCGTCTCCATCAGTTGCTAATCCACAAGCGATGTTACCATCTTCTTTAATAAAAGCTTCTAACTCTTTTAAATTTTTCTCTATTGGTTCAGGAGCTTGCCCATCAAAAGATGGATTATAGTCACAATGTATAAAATGTGTTTCTGGTAAAATTCTTTTTAATACATTTTGACCAGCACCATACATAGCATCATAAGCAAAACGTAAACCTGAATTTTTGATCGCTTCTAAGTCAAAATTAGCTTTTACATGATCAACATACCTTGTTTCCAAATCAACTATTTCAACTTGTCCAGAAGATATTGCATCTTCAATGGAAACATTTCTATAATCTACAGAACAAACTTCTGGGATAATATCTTCAACTTCTTGAACTTGTTCAGGAGATAAAGGACCTCCAAAATGTCCTTTTAGTTTATAACCATTATAGCTAGCAGGATTGTGACTTGCTGTCATGACAACCCCTAAAGAACTTTCTAATTGAACACAAGCTAAAGAAATCATTGGTGTAGAAATAAAGCCTTTAGCTAATTTCACTTGAATACCTTTGCTGATAAAAACTTTAACAGCCGTATTTACAAATAACTCTCCTGCAAACCTACAGTCGTGACCAATAACAATGGAAGGCTTTTGAAAATTCTTAATTACCCAATTACTTGTTGCTTCAGCAACTCTAGCTACATTTTCTACTGTAAAATCGTCTCCTATGATTGCTCTCCAACCATCTGTCCCAAACTTTATATTTTGTTTCAATTTTTCTAATTTTAATATTAACAAATATAATAAGAAAACTTACAAATAAAAAAAGGGCTGATTCGAATAAAATCAGCCCAATTATAATATAAGTATTCTTCTTATTTTTCTTCTTGAACTTCTTCTATTTGTTCTTCAAATTCCATCGAAATAACTCTACCTTCCGTTCTTCTATTTAATGAGTGAAATAACTCATATTTATCTTTATTTTTTGATTTAAAACCATTAATAAAAGACTCTGTTAGCGTTATTTTCTCTCCTGTCTCAGGATCAATCCACGTAGCAGGCTCCATCTCTCCTTTTCCTATTGGAACTAATCTTTTAGGGTTAAGTCCTTTTTCTTCCACTAAATACCTTACACATTCTTGAGCTCTTTTTTCGGATAAATCTTGATTAGCTTTTTCACTACCTCTTGCATCTGTATGAGAACTCAATTCTAAAACCATACCTGGGTATTCCATTAATAAATCATAAACAAAGTTTAATGAATCCTTTGAATTCACTTCTTCATTAACTAATAATTCAGCTTCTCCAAAAACATTTCTAATCTCAGGCAATCTTATAGGCTTTACATTGATCGGTAAAAGTCCCATTTCAATTGCAAAAGTTTGATTATCCTTTAAACCTTCTGTAGAAACTTTTGCTATCTTTTTACTTTCTTGAAAACCTTCTTTAGAAATTATAATTTCATAAGAGCTTTTTTCATTTATATACCTATCTCCATTTGGCTTTTGGCTCCAAAAAATCACCCCTCTATCATTTGTAAAACCTTCCCATGAAGAGCCATCAGAACCTGTTACCTTAACAGAAACATCTGCAATTTTAATTTGTTTTTGACCTATTTCACTAACAATTACTTTAAGGTCAAATAAACTTGGAGGAAGTTCATACGAATATATATCTGCATCAAAATCGTTCCCGCCATTTTTGTTTTTTCTTTCAGAAGTAAAATATCCTTTTTTATCCGAATATTCAATTAAAGCGTAATCATTATTCTCTGAATTCATAGGAACTCCAAGATTTACTGGATCCTCAAATTTAAACTCTTCTCCTTCTATTTTTTTAGCAATAAATAAATCTAAACCTCCTATTCCTGGATGGCCATCTGAAGAAAAGTAAAGGTCACCTTCTAGAGAGAAAGATGGAAACATTTCATTACCTGGAGTATTTATCTCTGGACCTAAGTTTACCGGAGTACTCCAACTATCGTCCCTTTTATTATACTCTGAAAACCATAAATCTCGTCCACCATATCCACCTGGTAAATCAGAAACAAAAATAATTGCTCTTCCATTTGCTGAAGCGCAAGGTTGACCAACAGTTACACTATCCCCTTCGACAACATTAACTCTAACAGGAGTATCCCATTCGCTTCTTCCTTTAGCTTTAGACATCCATATTTGACATGCAGGACTTTCTTTTTTTACATTTGGGCACCTTGTGAAGAACAAAGTTTTATACCTACCATCAAAAGAAATACTTCCCTCATTGTCCATCGTATTAATTTCCCCTGGAACAACCATAGGCTCACCCCAGTTTCCATTTCTATCCAACTCAGAAACCCAAATATCCATGTATGCTTCTCCGATCCTAGGATCAAGACCATCTCCAGTAACTCCTTTTCGAGAAGAACTAAAATACAACTTAGACATTTTTTTATCACCAAAAACAGCATTCATATCGTAGCCTTCCTGATTTAGCATAGTTTCATTTTTCACTATGTATTTAGAGTTAGAGTTTTTCCATTCTTGAATCTTTTCACAAGAACTTAATCCTAACTCAGCTCTTTTATCATTTGGCACTTTTTCTAGAAACTTATTATAATTCTTGATTGCTTTTTCAATCTCTCCCATCATCCTTAATACTTCCGCATTGTAAAAATAAACTAGAGGTTCTTCTTCAAAGTATTGTAAAAGTATTGTTTTATCATACCATTCATTAGCTTCTTTAATAGCACCTGTTTCTCTGTAACATTCTGCTACATAAAAAGCAATTCTACCTTTATATTTCTTAGCTTTAACACCTTTATTGTCGATCTTGTCATAAGTATCTTTACAGATTTCAATTCCATCCGCAAAATTTTGACTTTTGTAAGCCATTTCCGCTTTTTGAAGATAACGTTGAGATTGGACAAAAAAAGTAAGAAATAAAAAAGGTAATAGTAAGATATGTTTGAATTTCATGCTGCTAGTATTTTTGATAAAAATCGTTGACGAAGTAACAAAATAATATTGTCATTTCAAAGCTTTTAGCCCAATTTAAGTTTCACTTGTATAGATTCTCCATTTATCTAAAATCTTTTTAAAACCCTCCACTAATTCAGAGTCAAATTGCATGAATTCATTGGTATATGGATGAGTAAAACCAAGTGTTTTAGCATGTAAGGCTTGCCCCGGTATTAAATCAAAGCAATTAGCTATAAACTTTTTATATTTTGAATGCATTGTCCCACGAACAATTTTATCTCCACCATATTCATTATCATTAAATAATGGGTGTCCGATATGCTTCATGTGAGCCCTAATTTGATGTGTCCTCCCTGTTTCTAATTTACACTCTACCAAAGTAACCAAACCAAACCTTTCAATCACTTTGTAATGTGTAACTGCGTGTTTACCATAATCTGCTTCAGGAAAAACAGACATTACCTTTCTATTTTTTAGAGACCTTCCGATGTTTCCTGTTACAGTTCCATCTTCTAAAACATCCCCCCAAACTAAAGCATGGTACCTTCTTTCGGTTGTTCTATCCGCAAACTGTTTTGCTAAATTAGTTAAAGCCAATTCTGTTTTAGCAATTACCATTAGTCCAGTTGTATTTTTATCCAAACGATGAACTAAGCCTGGTCTCCCAAAATAATCTTCTGTACGATAAGGTAAATTATCAAAATGATAAACCATTGCATTTACTAATGTACCGGAATAATTTCCATAACCAGGGTGAACGACCATATTTGAAGGCTTATTTACCACTGCTAAGTATTCATCCTCATAAGTAATATCAATAGGAATATCTTCGGCTATTAACTCAATTTCTCTAACAGGATAAGGCATCACTATTGAAACTTCATCTTTCGGTTTAACTCTGTAATTTGGTTTAACCGCCGATTTATTTACTAAAACGTTTCCATTTTTAGCCGCAAATTGTATCTTATTTCGAGAAGTATTCGGTAAACGATCTAAAAGAAATTTATCTATCCTTAAAACTTCTTGCCCTGGATCAACTATAAAATTATAATGCTCAAACAACTCATCTTCACCATTCCCTTCACTCTCTTCTTCTATATTTTCTTGCATTATTTTTTAATTCCCTTTATAGTTAATACGTTTTTGTCTGTCTGAATTTTAAAAATATAAACTCCACTTTCAAAGAAAGACAAATCTAGTTTATTTTCTCTAGATATATAGATGCGTTTTCCTTGTAAATTATATACTTCTATTTTTTCAATATTAAAAACATCACCTTTTAAATTAAAGATTCCATCATTAGAAGGATTAGGAGCTAAATAGATGTTTTCTATTCCTTTTTGAACTTCTTCAATACCCAATTCAGCATTCATCCCGGTTGAAAAAACTGGTCGCATAAGCGGTATTCCTTCTATTGATGACTGAATCCAAGTGTTCCCTTCATTTAAAGAATAAAAAGTTTTTTCATTTTTAACAATGTTCCTATCAAAACCAATATTTAATCTTTCTGAACCAAATTGTTTCCAGCCAATATAAAAAACTTCGTCAACGGGTAATTTGATGTCGTCTTTAAAAAAGTATGTGTAAAAACCATTGTTGGAATCAACGTATTGAGGTGTTCTAGGAAAGAAAATATCATCCTGATAAATGATAGAGCCAGGAATACCATTATTATCCGACCAAACAGTTAGTAAGAATAAATTATTGGAAACGTCAACTGCTGACTTCACAAAAGAAGTCATAATTCCTAGAAGAGAATCTTTTTCATAAGCTTCAAATCTAACTGCTAATGATGATTGATTCCCTGTAGTCCCATAAGCCGCTTCAGCAGTTCCATCATCATAACTGTAATAATTCTCAAAAACTTGAGAAAATTTAGTTGTATCGTTAATCCTATTATTCTTTGAAAACTGCACATCAATTGTTCCAACTACATCAAAAGTCTGCTTTATTCCTGTTTTAGAATTATCAATACTCAATGAACTTGAAAAGTCATGATAACTCGAATACACTGTTCTGGGCGCATAATTCTGACAGCTATTACATATAGAAAAACCTGTCACAGAACTAGATGATTCTAGTATATCGTTGTAAAATACGTATACCGTTGACGGTAATTGATTATTTTCTTGAATGTTACTTCCATTTCTAACATTAAAATTAACCTTATCGCCAATCTTTCCATTACTATTATTCTTGTAATGGTCCCAAGGCACAGAAGTATAATCTTTTAAAATGGTTTTAATCGGATAAACCCATGCAAAATCAATTAATAAAGTATCTTGAAATTGTGAACTATCCTTTAGTGAAACGTAATCAATATGAAATTGATCAAAACTTCCAGATAAATGCCCGTAATTCTTAAAACGGAATTGAAATGCTTCTGTAAAATAACTTGCATTTTTAACGGGTAAGTGTGTATACCTAAAAATAGTATCATTTACTCCATTAGTGGACCAAACATTATTCCATTTATCATTTTCTAAATCATAAAATTCTACAATTAAAGAGTCCATTTCATCTGGCACCTCTCCAAAACCTCCTGACTGATAAAGAAAACTAAAATATAAAGAGTCTGCAGCGGTATAAGGCGTTAAATCAATTGGTTTTGAAGTTAAATAATCTGCAACCCCTGACTCATTAGAGTTTTCCGAATAGGGAACACCAAACTCATCAAGACCATCTAAAGTCATAACCCCTAACGACCAAGGACTAATAGCAAAATCATAATTATGATAAGCATGTTTATCTATCCAAAGTAAAGTAGAATCGTTCGTGTTTTTGACAAACTGAGTAGCAGAATCTTGAACCAAATCCGGTGTGACGATCCAAATCGTATCCGATACATCCCCAATAACATGCAATGAATCATAAATATAATATGGTGGGTATGCATCTACATCATTATACACAACAGGATAAACGGATAAATCTCCTATTGTTATTAAATCAGAAACAAAAGCTTCATCTGTGAAAGTAGTGTCTGAATTATATGTTCTTTTATACGTTTCGAAAGATGAAAAATTTGCATTCGCACCTAAAGGTAATTTCGTTACAAAATCAAGAAGCCGATATTTTTTATCTGAAATAATATCTACATCGTTAATGCTAGCGTTTTGTACTTGGTATTTATTAGTTGTGAAATCGTCAAAAAATGGAAGAGATAAGGTATCCATTCGATAAATAATCGTACTATCAAAAGAATTTTCTAAACTTTTTTCTAAGTTTAAACGTTCTTTTAAACTTGATTTACCCCTTAGATTTAAATTGACTGAAATTGAACCTAACTCCTCCTGAGAAAAACAGGAAAGGAAAGTAAAATAAAATAAAACTATTACAAATATATTTTTCGTTTGCATCAAAATTATTCAATCAAATCAGTAGTATCTTCAATTATTTCAACAAAATTTGGATTTGCATAAACAGTAACTGTTGTTCCAAATGGCGATAATGTTTCTTCGACAAATGAAGGAACTTGAGATTCTATTCGAGCCTTTAAAGAATCTTCTTTTGTAAGGCATTCTGGACAAACAGAAAAGAAATTTAATCCTACATTAGAACTAAGTAATTGTTTTGCTTCGTTTAAAGTCAACCCATATAAATTAGGAATTTGAACTGGATCACCTCCATCGTTTCTTCCAACAATAAGTGTAACAACAGAACCAACAGGAAGTTTTCCAGTACTTCTTATAGAGCGATTATTAAATTTTTGATCTAAAACTGCTCCATTAGACTCCGATGACATTTTGTATTCCACCTCATACTTCAAACCTCTATTCTTCAACATCTGTATCGCAAACCTTTCAGACTTACTAATCAAATCAGGCATTTCGACTAAATCTGTAGCTTTTGAAATCTTCAAACGGATTACCCTTCCTTCTTTTACAGAAACAGAAGATATCTCCGTTGCCTGAGGATCTTGGTCTAAAATTGTTCCTTTTACTTTTTTAGGATTGTATTTAACCTCGACTACTTCATAAGATAAATTTAATTCTTCTAATGTTGATTTTATCGTTGCAATATTTTTACCAACTAAATTTGGAACTTCTACCTTTTGACCGTGATTCGTAAAATCATCTAAATAATTAATTACAAAAACAATTACTAAGAGGTAAGATAGAACAATCAGTCCGATATGCCTAACGAACTTTTTAGAAAAAATAAATTGAAAAAAATGCTTTATTAAACTCATTGATCTATTTAGAAATTTGGTGTTAATTCATGAGATTTATAGAAGTCATCAATATATTTAACCGCTTCATCTGTTGAATCCGCAATAATAAATAAATCTAAATCTTGCGGTGAAATATTACTTTCTTCCTCTAACATCACTTCCTTAATCCATTTTATCAAACCTGTCCAATATGACTTTCCAAAAAGAACTACAGGACGTTTATTAATTTTTTTCGTTTGTATTAAAGTTAAGGCTTCAAACATTTCATCCAAAGTACCTAAACCACCTGGCATGATAACAAATGCTTGTGAATATTTCACAAAAATAACTTTTCTAACAAAAAAGTAATCAAACTCTAAATTATGAGCCGCATCAATATATGGATTATGGTTTTGCTCAAAAGGTAAATCAATATTCAAACCAACTGACTTTCCTCCAGCATCAAAAGCTCCTTTATTTCCAGCCTCCATAATACCTGGACCACCGCCTGTAATGACACCATAACCTAATTTAGCTAATTTATCCGCAATATCAACAGCACTCTGATAGTACTTATTATCAGGTTTAGTTCTAGCAGATCCAAAAATAGAAACACATGGTCCTATCTTAGACATTCTTTCATATCCTTCAACAAACTCAGACATTATTTTAAATATTGCCCAGCTATCGTTTGTTTTTATCTCAGCCCAATCTTTTCTATTAATATTCATAATTTTATTTTTAAGTTATGTGCCTCTAACTTAATATAGCAATAATCAACGTAAATTTAATACTTTATATTGTAAAGTTTTAAAATGATTGTTCTTTTCACGTTCCTTGAACTGTCTTTATTTATATTTTTCAATAAAAAAACAATTAATCCTTAACTTAGCTATTCAATTACAAAACTCATTATTTGAAAACGCTTAAAGTATTTCTTCTTTTATCTTTTCTCTCTTCTTCATTATTGGTTTTAAGCCAAAAAAACGATACAATAAAAAGAATAAGAAACACCTCCTTAATAATTGGTGGAGGATCGATTGTAAGTTTTACTGGTTTGTATCAAGTTTGGTATAAAAATTATCCCTCTAGTAAACTACATGTTTTTAATGATTCAAAAAATTGGCTTCAAATGGATAAACTTGGTCATGTTTATACCGCAAATAAATTAAGTCATTTGTTTTATAACACTTATAAAAGAACTGGAATAAACAATACAAAAGCTGCACTTATAGGAAGTTCATTAGGACTTGGATTTCAAACCACCATCGAAATAATGGATGGATATAGTGAAGGATGGGGATTCTCTTGGAGCGACATGGCAGCAAATACTATTGGTTCAGTCGGATTCTTACTTCAACAATTAAAATGGAATGAAAATAAATTCCTTTTAAAATTCTCTTACCACAACACTAAATATGCTGCTGTTAGACCAGAAGTATTGGGATCTAATTTTAGTGAACGATTTTTAAAAGATTATAACGGTCAAACCTATTGGTTAAGTTTTTCGCCTAATTTACTTTTTAAAAGAGTACCCAAGTGGGCATGCCTTTCAATCGGGTATAGCGTAGATGAAAAGCTGGTTGGGAACAAAGAATATTATTTTGATCCAATAAGTAATCAAGAATACTTTTCAAGTAGGCAATTCTTCCTCTCTTTGGATATCGACTTTAGCCAATTACCTATTAAAAGGGAGTGGTTGAAGAAAATAGTACAACAGTTCAACTACTTAAAAGTCCCTTTTCCTACTTTAATGTTAAACAATAATTCTGCTTCTTTTAAAGGAATTCATTTTTAAGAGGAAGTTCTAAAACTTTATGTAAATACTCAGAAGTAAGTAAGTTTTCAATTTGGTTTAAATGATCAATTCTATGACAATCTGAAGCAATGAAATCAATTTGTCCTGAATCTACTAATAACTCAGCTTGTTTTTTTACCGAAGGCCCGTAATGTCCAGAGAGAGAGTTTAAGTTCATCTGTATTAAAACTCCTTTATTTCTCAAATCCTCTGCTTTTTCAACAGAACCATGTAAGAAAGAATACCTTTCAAAATGAGCAACTACAGGTTTGTAATCCTTCATTAGCATATCAAAAAAGAATTCATTGTATCCTCTTGGTTCGGATGAAAATGAAAACTCAATTAAAACATTTTTTTCTCCAAAAGTTAAAAAATCATTTTTAGGTAACCGTGCTACCAATGTTTCATCGTAAAAATACTCAGCTGCTGCTTCTATTTCAATTCCTAAATTAATTCTACTAACTTCTGTTTTCACATCTTCTAATCCACCAAGTATAGTTTCTGGAGTATTCTTATAAAAATCACTCATTATATGAGGAGTGGTAATTACTTTCGAATAACCTAAGTCTTTAAACTTTGCTAACATAGCAATTGTATCGTCTAAAGATTTAGATCCATCATCAATACCCGGAATTAAGTGGCTATGCATATCCACTTTTAAGATTGATAAATCAGCTGGACCTAATTTTTCTTTTTTTGAAAACAAACCAGAAAATAAACCCATAATTTTTATTAGTTATTTGTACATTTTATCGTAATAAGCTTGGTAATCTCCAGAGGTAACTTTATCCACCCACTCTTGATTTTCTAAATACCAATCAACTGTTTTTTCAAGCCCTTCTTCAAACTTTATAGACGGCGTCCAACCTAATTCATTTTCTAGTTTAGAAGCATCAATCGCATACCTTGCATCATGACCTGCTCGATCTTTTACAAATGTGATGAGCTTTTCGTTCTCACCCTCTTCTCTTCCTAACTTTTTATCTAGAATTTTACAAAGGTACTTCACTAAATCAATGTTTTTCCATTCATTTAAACCTCCCACATTATAAGATTCGCCTAATGTTCCCTTATGGAAAATAGTATCAATTGCAGAAGCATGATCTTCTACCCAAAGCCAATCTCTAATATTTTCACCTTTTCCGTAAACTGGCAAACTTTTTTTGTTTACAATATTATGAATTACTAATGGAATTAATTTTTCTGGAAAATGATGACTTCCATAGTTATTAGAACAATTCGACATTTTTATAGGTAAACCATAAGTATGATAAAAAGCTCTAACGAAATGATCTGAACTCGCTTTAGATGCAGAATAAGGACTTCTTGGGTCGTACGGAGTAGTTTCTTCAAATAATCCTTCTTCACCTAAACTTCCGAAAACCTCATCTGTAGAAACGTGGTGAAAAACATTCCCTTCACCTTTCCAGTTATCTTTAGAAGCTTGCAATAAATTGACAGTACCTACAACATTTGTCATCACAAAATCCATTGGACCTTCAATAGAACGATCTACATGAGATTCAGCTGCTAAATGTATTACATCTGAAATCTTATAAGTTTCAAAAACATCTTTAACATCAGCTGTAGAACATATATCTCCTTTTACAAAAACATAGTTCTCTTTATTCTCAACATCCATTAAATTCGCTAGATTTCCTGCATAAGTTAACTTATCAAAGTTGATAATCCTGTAATTTGGATACTTATTAACTAACCTACGAACAACATGTGAACCAATAAACCCAGCACCACCTGTTACTAAAATATTTTTTACAAACTCCATAATTAACCTTATAAAGAATTAAGCTAATCCTTAATCCCTAATTATAACTTTGTTACTTGTTGCCTCTCTAACTTATAACGCTCATTACTCTCTGCACACAAAGCTACACCATTTTCATCGAACTCCAAACGTTGACCAAATTCACTCATCCAACCAATTTGTCTTGCTGGATTACCAACTACTAAAGCATAAGCAGGAACTGTTTTAGTTACAACTGCTCCAGCACCGATAAACGCAAATTCACCTATATCATGTCCACAAACGATTGTAGCGTTAGCACCAATACTAGCACCTTTTTTTACAATCGTTTTAGCATATTCATTTTTTCTATTTACCGCACTCCTTGGGTTGATCACATTTGTGAAAACCATTGAAGGCCCAAGAAAGACATCATCTTCACAAACAACACCTGTGTAAATAGACACATTGTTTTGAACTTTTACATTCTTTCCTAGTTTTACTTCAGGTGAAATCACAACATTCTGACCGATGTTACATTTATCACCTAATTCGCAATTCGGCATAACATGAGAAAAATGCCATATTTTAACTCCTTCTCCGATTGAACAACCCTCATCTATTATGGCTGTTTCATGTGCAAAATATCCCATTATTTTATAATGTATTTATCAAAATTATTATGCTCTTTAGCATTCAATTCTTCTTCACTCAAACTTTTGAAATACTCATAAGTAATTTTCAAACCTTCAGCTCTTCCTACTTTAGGCGACCAGTCTAAAAGCTCTTTAGCTTTAGTAATATCTGGCTGACGTTGTTTTGGATCATCTACAGGTAAATCTTTAAAAACTACTTTTTGATCTGTTCCTGTTAATTTTATAATTTCCTCTGCAAAATCTTTTATCGAAATTTCATCAGGATTACCAATATTTACTGGCGACGAATAATCGCTATGCAATAACCTGTAGATTCCTTCTACTAAATCATCTACATAACAAAATGCTCTTGTTTGAGAACCATCTCCAAAAATGGTAATATCCTCTCCTCTTAAGGCTTGACCAATAAAAGCAGGTAAGACACGACCATCATTTAAACGCATTTTTGGTCCATATGTATTAAAAATACGAACTATTCTTGTTTCTACACCATGAAAAGTATGGTAAGCCATTGTAATAGCTTCTTGAAAACGTTTCGCTTCATCATACACACCTCTTGGTCCAACTGGGTTTACATTCCCCCAATATTCTTCAGGCTGTGGATGAACTGAAGGGTCTCCATAAACTTCGGAAGTAGATGCTATTAATACCCTTGCTCCTTTAGCTTTTGCTAATCCTAAACAATTATGAATTCCTAAAGAACCAACTTTTAACGTTTGGATTGGAATTTTTAAATAATCGATAGGACTTGCTGGAGAAGCAAAATGTAAAATATAATCTAGATCACCTGCAACATGAATAAACTTAGAAACATCATGATTATAAAATTCAAAATTCTCTAATGGAAATAAGTGTTCAATATTTTTAAGTCTTCCAGTTATCAAGTTGTCCATTCCGATAACATGGTAACCTTCCTTAATAAAACGATCACAAAGATGAGAACCTAAAAATCCTGCAGCTCCTGTGATTAATATTCTTTTTTGGTTTTCCATTATTTTGAAACTAAGTTTGAATTAATTTTCACGAATTCAGCAACAGTATTACAAATCTTATCCTGTTGCTCTTGGGTCATTTCTGTATGAATTGGTAATGATATTACTCTTTCTGTCAACCAATCTGTTATTGGGAGAACTGTTTCAGCACTTCCAAATGCTTCAAACATTTTTTGTTTGTGAGCTGGTATTGGATAATAAACCATAGAAGGAACATCTCTTTCTTCTAAAAAAGTTCTCATTTCATCTCTATCTAGACCATCTAAATAAAGTGTATATTGATGAAAAACATGTGTTGAATTTTCAGCTCTTTTTGGAGTGTTTATTTCAGGAAACTGACTAAAGAAAGCATCGTAATAATCTGCTACCTTTCTTCTTGCATTATTGTATTTATCTAGTTGAGGTAATTTAATTCTTAGAATAGCCGCTTGAAGATTATCTAAACGAGAATTACAACCTACAACATCATGATGGTATTTTTTACTCTGACCATGATTCGAAATCATTTTTAATTTCTTAGCTAATTCATCGTCATTTGTAAAAATTGCTCCTCCATCTCCAAAACATCCTAAGTTCTTAGATGGGAAAAAAGAAGTACAACCAATAGTTCCAATAGTTCCCGTTTTAACAACTTCACCTGAAGACAAAGTATAATCACAACCTATCGCTTGCGCATTATCTTCAATTACAAATAGATTATGTTTATTAGCAATTTCCATGATTTCGTTCATAGGCGCTGCTTGTCCATATAAATGAACAGGAACAATTGCTTTAGTTTTTTCAGTAATTACAGCTTCTATTTTTGAAGCATCCATACAGAAAGTGTGAGGATCAACATCCACAAAAACAGGTTTCAAACCCAACAATGCAATCACCTCTGTAGTTGCAATATATGTAAATGATGGAGTAACAACTTCGTCTCCCGGTTTAAGACCTAACCCCATTAAAGCAATCTGTAAAGCGTCTGTACCATTAGCACAAGGGATAACATTCTTAACACCTAAGTATGCTTCTAACTCCTCTTTAAAACCTGAAACCTCTGGTCCGTTAATAAATTGTGCATTCTGAATAACATTTGCTATTGCAGCATCCACTTCAGGCTTGATGTTTTGGTATTGAGCTACCAAGTCAACCATTTGAATTTTTTTCATGTAAATCGCTTGTAAATAATTTGCTAATCGTAAGAGAGTAAAGATAATTAATCGAAATGAAATAATGAATTAGATGGGAATAAAAAAAATCGCTAAAGTCCTATATTCAATCTACTTGATTCAAATCTGAACATAAAACAACTGTCGAATTGAGGCCTTTATTTCTTTTTAGGAACTGGATCATGTCCGTGACCTCCCCAAGGATGACAAGAAAGTATTCTTTTTAGTCCTAAAAAAGTTCCTTTAATAACTCCCCATTCTTTCAATGCATCCAACATGTAATTTGAGCAAGTTGGCGTATACCTACAACTCGCTGGAAATATAGGACTAATAATATACTGGTACAACTTCACTAAAATAAATACAGGAAGACTAAATAATTGTTTTATTTTCATAAATGAACTATTTAAAAAGAAAAATAAACAAAGCCTCTTGATTCGCCAGAAACTGCTTGATAAATCATCAAAACAATAAACGCCACCGCAAAAGTTTGAATAATTATATTCATTTTAGCAAACTTAAAGATAACAGAATCTTTCCAGCTATTTGGCAACCAATGTAACACAAATCCAATAGTTGTAATTATAAAAACAACATTAAAGGTTTCAAACACCTTCATAAAAGTAGCTGAATCTAAGCCAAAATTATTCCAAACATGATCCAAGAATTTAGTTGGCCCATTTTCTTTTTGTAAAACAAACCAAATCCTGGTAAACGTAATAAAATTGAAAGTAATAAACACTTTCCAAAATCGTGCAATCCATTTTGTGCTACTTTCGTATGGACTGATTTTTTTCCAGTGGTTATAAACGATTAAAGCTATTCCGTTCATCGCTCCCCAAATCACAAAACTAGTCGTTGGTCCATGCCACAAACCTCCTACTACTAGAGTGATTAGTAAATTTAAATCCCTGTGAACGTATCGTTTAAAATTCGGAAAAATCAAAATTGCTAAACCAAAGAAAGATAAAATACCTATATAAATGTAAATTAAGCCATACCAACGGGTGATGAATATTAGAAATAAAAAGATAATTAAGGTACTAATATAAGTTCCCCATCCACCTGTTTTATTTCCTCCTAAAGGAATGTACAAGTAATTTTTCAACCATGCTCCCAAAGAACGGTGCCATCTTCTCCAAAAATCAGCAACATTTATTGCCTTGTAAGGAGAATTAAAGTTTTGAAACAACTTAAACCCCATTAGTCTAGCTAATCCAGTTGCAATATCTGTATACCCTGAGAAATCAGCATAAATCTGTAAAGAATAAGCCCACATTGCCATTACCCCTACAAAACCAGGATATGTCTCAGGACTATCAATCACCTTATCGACAAAGTGAGCCGCAATATAATCTGCTAGTACTATTTTTTTTATTAACCCTTTTACTATTTGTGCAATTGCCCATCCAAAATCATCTTGAGATAATTTATGAGGAGTATTAATTTGCGGTAAAAAATCCTTTGCTCTAGCTATTGGACCTAGTAAAATATGAGGGAAGAAAGTGATAAAAAAAGCAAACTCATAAAAGTTTTTAGCAGGTTTTACTTCTTTTTTAAAGGTGTCAACTAGGTAACTAATACTTTGAAAAGTAAAAAAAGAAACCCCTGCTGGAACAATGATTTTATCCACTAAAGACCCACTACCAGTAATACCACTTGTCCAATGTGCTAAATAATTTAATGCTTGAAAATCTGTATGAAACATTGCATTAAAAGATTCCGTAAAGAAAAACGCGTACTTAAAATAAGCTAAAACCAATAAATTTAGCGTAACACTAAAAACTAAAAGTGCTTTTCTTAATTTAAAGTTCTGAATTCCTACCCCTAGTTTAGTGATATAATAATTAAATCCTATCGATGAAATTAAAACTAAAACAGAAGCTCCAGAAGTCTTGTAATAAAAGAAAATACTAACAGCTGTCAAAAAAAGTAATCGAACTGTTTTCTTCTTTTCTAAAAAAGAAAAAACGATCATCACCAACAAAAAGAACAGCCAAAAATCTAGTTTTGAAAAACTCAATCCAAAACCTTGACCACTCCCAATTGAAAATAAATTCTCTAACATTTCTTTACTTTCTTCTCATTTGCTGAACAGACTCCATTTGTGACATCCATTTTAAAAATGCATCAAAATAAATATCTCCTTTTAAGTGATAACCTTTAGTAGTAAAATGCACTAAATCTTTTTTCATCAAACCATTATTCCTCCATGTTTTAGAAGAACCTAATTCCCCCATAACACCATAAAGATCCCATACTGGACATTCATATTTAATCGCTAAATCAATAATTACATCCCTCACTCTAGCAGTGTTCTTGTTTAAGCTTTTCCTTCTATAGTAAGAATCATTTGGAACCGTCAAAAGGATAGCACATTTTGGATTTGCACGTAAAACAATTTGAATCATTTTCTCTAAATTCTCTCTGTAATACTCTGGATCAAATTTATCATAAGGCATGTTTGCATCGTTTGTCCCTACAGAAAAAGCAAAAAAGTCAGGTTCAGACTGCTTTAATTGTTCTTCAAAATTTCCACATTCTAAATAAGTAAATAAAGCTGCACCATTAACCCCAATAGCTGTATAAGAAATACCTGGCTCCCTATTCATCAACTGGATACCAGACAATGAAACTTCATAAGTATCATCTTTATCTTTTCGCATTATTAAATCAAAAGAATCGATGTTTTTTGTGAAAAAGAAGTCGGTATATCCTAATTCTTGATTCAATCTTTCTTCATCAACATACTGTTGATTCTCTTGAAAATCAAAAGAAACTGGGAATTCTCCTTTGTTATGATAGACTCTTATTTTATTAAATAAAGGTTTTACATCTGTTTTGTCGTATCGATAATGTAAATCTAATACAGAGTCTTTACAGGAAACGATTGCTCCAAGTAAACCATAGCCTAATTCACAAACATCGTGTCTTACACTCATGTAATATTTCCATTTGTTTGTAGAAGAAAACTCATAGTTCCAAGGATTATTTGTTCTCGCTAAGTCAAAAGGAAATAAAAAACCTCTTTCTCCAGGGACACCTTCCCATCTTGTTTGCAATTTTGTTCGAACATCATGGGTATAAATATCTGCCTGAAGATGTGAACCACCGATATGATAGAAATTTAACTTTCGATCTTTTACAGCAATCAACTTTTCCATGTTTCGGTACAACAAATCCCAATTTGGACTATTCGAAGTGTGAAATTTGAAATTATTTTTTTCAAAATGAATAAATGGATAATCTACCTTCAAAGTAGAATCCAATTCTAAAACATCTGGATAAACATACGTATTTAAAGAATCCTCTCTCTTATTTCTACTTTGTGCAACACTAATACAGTTCGTAACTGTTATAACTGTTAGAATTATCGCTATTAACTTTATCATTATTAATTTCCTTTTAGTAAACTTCACTTATCTGTAATAATTACTGATTCATTTTCCATTTTGAATATTCTAATTCCAATGCATCGTAAAACATTTGAGAAGCAATACTCGCCCCTTTATTTGAAAAATGAATATAATCCCTTCCTGCTAAACCGCTTTCTACCCAAGAAGGCATGGAGTTCTCCCCTCCCATCGCTTTAAATAAATCCCAATACCCAGCACCTTCTTTCCCTGAAGCTAACTTCATTTGATTAACACAATAAGGTAGAAATTTGTACGTCTCATAAATTCCATTTGACAACAAAGACATATCACTCGGACCAATCACAATAATTGCAGCAGTTGGATATAGTTTTTTGATCGTTTTAATTTGAGACTGAAAAACTCTAGCATACCTTCTAACCCCTATGCTGTCTTTAAAATAAGGAACCGAATTCCCTCCAAACTGAAGAAGAATTAATTCACTTTCTAAATCGTTTAGCATGTTTTTAAAAGTAGATTTTTCTAGCCTATTAAAAATAGTTCCACTACACCCTCTCATACCAATATTATCCACTTGTACCCCATAATCTCCTTCTAAAGAAAAACCACAAAAAACTGGACTTTCAATACTCTCGAAAACATACCTCAACTTTCCTATTTTACCAGTAAATTGAAGAGGTAGCATGTGGTATTCCCCATCTGAAATCAAGGTATCCTCTAAAACAACTTCTTCGTTATGATAAACCTTAATAGAGCAATCTTCTTTACAACCTGTATAAAATAATTTAGCTTGATTATAATATCTTGCTCTACTTTGAGCTTTATTGGATGGTTCAATCTCTATCCACCCCTCTTTTATTAAAGAATCTGTATGGAATTTTGCGGCAGCACCCATCACACCATAATTGGACTCCGGAAGTTTTTCACCTCCAAAACAAGTATAACGTTCAAAATTTTCCGAATACTTTTGAATAAATGTCCTTGTCACGTATACGTTTAATGCTGGTATTAAACCAGGTCCATTTCCTCCAAATTGATTTTGTATTCTTTGCCGAATATAAGCGGTCATTCTATCCCCTTCAATTTGAGAATCACCATAATGTAAAATATGCAACTTTTTCCTATCTTCAGAAACCTTTGTTAACTTGATAAAAAAATCACTCAATTTCTCTTTTGCATACTTATTCAAATATAATGTAGAAGACTTATCTTGATCTATTCTTTTTGTTGTAGAAACACTTGTTTTTGATTTTACTACTTGTTTTTTTGTGGTAATAGCTTTTGTGCTTCCTATCTCTTTCGTCTCTTCCTCTATTAAAGGAGTTAAACTTTCTTTTTCTAAACCTGAAGTATCTACTGCGGCAACAATTTTTGAAATATCTTTTTTTATTTGAACTTTAGGATCTAAAATATCTTTTTGTGTGATAAAAGAAAGTTCTGCAAAACCTAAATTAATCTTTCCATCAGGATTAAGTAAAACTACAGGGACTAAAATCAAGCCTACTAGAAGGATGAAAAGTACTGTATTATATGGCTTTAATTCGTTCAAAAGATTTTCAAAAACAACAAATTTAACCATAGAATTACTTCTTAATCAGGATCGATTAAAATTTTGTGAACAGTCAAAAGTTAGATTAAAATTCGGGTCAAATACATTTTTATGGGGACAACCATAATAATCATGACTTTGTAAAAATGTTGTTTCACCTATCTTTTGGCTTGACCCAAAAGAATCCGTCAGCTGACGGACAAGGCTGAACCAATAAAACTTTAAAACTACGAAACACTCCGTAGCTTCATCCAAAATACCTTCGGTGCTGCTATCGCGGTCACAAACGCTGTTAACAACAACCAATTCTTGAATTGTTGACAGCTGAGTTCAGACATGGATTCAGCTTTACTTCGTTTCTTCTTGTTTTTTACATTTCATTGCTTAGACCGAAAAATGCTTCGATTATTATGTCTCGTTAATATTTAATAGCCTCCTTTTTTTATTTTAAAATCTGATTTTACAGCAATTTAAAATATTAAACTAAAGTCAAATCAATTCTTAAAATTAATAAGTTTGAAAATTAAAAACAGATCTATAATTTCAAAATTCAAAGCGGTAATTCCAATTTTGCACAGAACTAGTCAGTAAATGGAACGGAATTGCGTTCCAAATCGTAATGTAATGGAGAAGAAAAAGCGAAGCTTTTGAAGGGAAAAGAGCATGTAGTTCAACATTTATCCGCGGTTTTTGTGGAGTGAAACGGAACATAAAAAGTTCCTTGTAAAATTGAAAAGCTGTTTTTAGCTTCGCTGCTACTTCGTGGTG